>Ga0187892_10000323_pt1 | contig 126919 bp, 103 predicted proteins | sample MA1701073metaG_FD_139345 | JGI IMG/M metagenome (GOLD analysis project Ga0187892, IMG submission 139345) | Bio-ooze microbial communities from a basaltic lava cave in the Kipuka Kanohina Cave System on the Island of Hawaii, USA - MA170107-3 metaG ... | reverse complement strand
TTTTTTCCTCTTGACAAATCGGGGGGGGGGGATAATTCACTTCCGTAACGCCCGGTAGTGTACGCGGGCGGTCCTGTCGAAGATGATGAGGTGGCGAATGAAAAAGAAAAACACTCTCAGTGGCTTGGTTGTGGTGATTGTGCTCTTGTCGGGAACGACCGCCTTGTACTTCCTGGGGATCGAGCGCCCTGGAGTCACTCCGGCGCTTGCGCAAGATCCGAAGCCGGACCCAGGCGGCAATTACTGTGTAGTGGGATTCTGCGCCAGAGAGAAGGATCGGCAACCAGGGTGTACCACCGTACCCTGCTGTCCGACAGGGGAATCCTATTGCGACTCGATTGCTCGAGTATCAGCCTCCAACCGTCAAGTACTTCAAAGTGCTTCGCCAGGCTCAGTAGGAGCAGCCTGCTGGGACTTCCAAGGTGCTGTGATCGAGACTTGTGAGTACTACCAGTGCGGAGACGCGGCGCTATGCTCCAATCCAGCATGCAAAGAGATAGCAACCGTCTGGATCACAACCAGCCAGGATGCCGTCGTTGTCGGGAGTTGCTTTCCGTCTACCTAGGGTGTTCGACATGCTCGTACAACTCATGCTTGCCGCGGTCATGTGTCAGACCGCCGGCGATGGTACCGGCAATCGCTACCCCGTTCGGGTTCGCAATCTGCTGAGTCCCCAGCGGCCGCGCACTTCGCAGATCGAGTGGACCGTCACGTGGGGCGCGGGGTACGATGCAGGACTCGTTGAAAGGTATATCACGCGCTCGGCGGGCGATACGGTCTGGGAAAGCAATTTGGGCGATGAAAACGGGTATCACCGGACGCTTTTTGCCCACTCGGATAACCCCTCGACTCATACTCTTCCAGGGTCCTCCATGACCGCGCAAGAAGTCAGGCAGATGGGACTCCAGGAAGCTCCGAAAGAAAAGTTCTCCGGTCCGCAGAATAGCATGATCTACCAAGGCCAAGTGTGGCGGCTCAATTCGGAGCACCCCGTCTCGGGCTCCGTGGGGCCGATCGGAGACCCTAGCGCTCAGGGACAAGTGGAACCAACGTCGGTAGGGTTGCGGGCTCGCTGGGAAGAGGAGTATTCACGGAGTCCATTCGGGCTGATCCCGTCCCAGGCGGAAGGCCTCGAATCCGCATCTTTCAGCGAGGCGTCGGTGAACGGACGCCCTACGGTGAGCGCTGCGTACGGTGAGCATCGCCTGACCTGGACTTTCGATGACCAACAAGGTGGGCTGCCCGTTGAGACCGCGTTCTATTCCAATGACCGATTGGCTTACTACTCGCGGACCCAGGCGCAACAGGTCGCGGGCCGGTGGCTCCCCCGGTCGGTCGAGTTTTATTTAGGTGACGGCGCTACCCCCTATAAGGTGATTGACGTGCAATGCGCCACCTTCGACGAACCCTGGCATATGCAGGACTTGACGCCCGGCGAAATCGGACCGGTCTACGGCACTCAATTCTCGACCCCCACGGGGATGAAGGCCTGGAACGGTTTGGAACTAATGGACATGGGCGCGTTCTGGGAGTTGGTTAATCTCTTCGAGGTGTTACCCGATCAGCGCTGGTTGGAGGCGATCGGTAAGTCCGTGGGGAAGAGCGCGGAACAGTACGCGGAAATCTTACGGCGACAAGGAGATCATGTACGCGAGGTGTATTTTCGCGAGCACGGAGAGAAGCCGTGGTTGGACGCCCCTTCTCCGAAGGAAAAGGATAGAGACGAGTGGGACGTGTACGTGGAACAGTTCCTGGCCAAGCACAAGCTCCCCGCGCCGGGGGTGCAGCGCGCCAATGAAATCCGGGATCAATCCAAGAAGTTGCGTGATGCCTACCGCCGCAAGAACGAGGCGAAACTTCGAGAGGCGAAGAAGGAAGGCGACCCGAGGAAGATCGCCGAATACGAGGGCATCGAGAAGCGCATCTTCGACAACGTGCTGGTGCGTGAGCTGAACAAGCTGGTCCAGGTCGAAAAAGACTCACCCAAAAAAGAGCCATGACCTGACTGTAGCATATTGGCCCTACAGCGTCTGAGCCCAGCCGGGGGCGGCTGGGCTACACGTGCTTCCGGGCATCCTGTGACCCCGGGGCGGGGCGGCTGGGCTACATGCGATAGTCCATCCTGCCCAAACCAAACAACGTCGTCTCATCGTTTGACGAGCAATGGCGGACCGATATGATCCCGATTCATGTCGCGGCATTTTCTTGTCTGGCTGTTGGTTTCATCGGTTGGCAGTTACACCGGGTGTTCGTCGCCGCGGCGGGATGAATTTCAGTCCAATCGCTTCGTGTCCGTGGTGGAGCCGTCGGAACAGGCCGACCAGCTTTGGGAAGCCGTTCAGGAGACCCTTCGTCGCGGCCGGTTCCAGTTGGACCGCGTCGATCGACAGGCCGGCGTCATCACCACTTTCCCCGTAGGCTCGCAACATTACTTCGAGTTTTGGCGGCACGACGTGGATACAGCGTACGACGCGTGGGAGGCGACGCTGAATCCCATGCGGCGATGGGTCGAGGTCTCGCTCACCAGAGAGAGCGACGGTCCGTGGACGCAGCTTGCCGTCGTCGTGCACAAGGAACGGCTTTCGGCTCCCGACCGCCAATTCAACAACACGGGAGCGGCCTACCAGTTTTTCAGCAGCAGCCTGCCCACGACCACGGGATCATCCCGTGTCGCCGCGGCAAAGGACCAATGGCACGATTGCGGACGTGACCCGGCGATGGAAGATTTTCTAATCCGTAAAATTCTGAAGCGCTGTCCGGTGTCGGCACGCTGCACTCCGACGGCGGCGACGGGTACGTGATTGCGCGGCCTTAACCTAGCGGAAAGAATGGGAAATTGTGAATGCGGAATGCTGAAAAAACCTCCCTTTCGCATTCCCCAATCCGCATTCAGCATTCGATAATAACGTTTTTGGCGACAAGTATCGTTCCGTATTGCGCCGCCGCTTCACCTCCTGAACTCATCGAATGTGACTATCTCTATGAATTGGCGGGTTCCGCAACCGTGTCGGTCTTGCCGCCCCAATTGCGATCCTTCTTTGAGATTCGTCTTGAGGCACTTCAGGCAGCCGCTGCCCCGGGGGCGATGATGTCAAAGGGCTCGAAGCACTCAATCGGCGAAGAGCAATGGCACTATGTGTCGCTGGATGCCGCCGTTGGTGCGGCAAGTCCCGAGGAACGCCGTGCGGCCGCCCGGCGTTTCCCGCGAGAACGTGATAGAGCCCTGGCACTATACGAGAGACACGGGCTTCGCGAGGGAGGGATACTGCCGTGGATCGTGCAAGAAAGATATGAAGCCACGGTGCGGGCGTTTCGCAGCGGTGAATCAAAGAAAATCGTCGCGGAAACGGGCGTTTTGCTGCATTTTTCCGTGGATGCCGCCATGCCCTTCAATACCGCCGTGAAACCAGGGCGGCAACAACTCGACCAGACGAACTTGCTTCATAGCTTGAAGAATCGCCTGGAATACGAAGTGCGTGTTTCGCCGGATCGACTCGCACCGGTACATGACGTTATCGAGACAACGTTCGATGTATTGCTGGGTGCACATCGGGCAGCGGTTGAATGGAATGCCATCAGCGATGCCGCGTCGCCCGCCGCGCGTGGGTCATCCGCGGAGAAGCTGGCGGAACAAGCTGCGCCGATCCTCGAGACCCAGATCGAATCCGGCGCACTTCTTGCGGCGAACCTGATTGCCGCCGCGTGGTCGGAGGCCGGCAAGCCCGATTTGACCACCGCCGCTGTTGTCGTGCCTGCGCCGCCTGCGACAACGCCTCGCGTAAGTTCGGCAGTATTCGTGGGCAGCCGAAACTCAACTGTCTATCACCGTCCTGATTGTCCTCACGCCGCGCGAATCAAACTGGAGAACCGCGTCACCTATGAAACTCAAGAGCTAGTCCGGGCCGCCGCCCGAACGCCATGCAAGTCCTGCAAACCGGACGTTCCGGCCAAACCGTAGCCATAAGGAGTCTTCGAGAATAGATGGCCAAGGAATGGCCGCCGTGAATGGGGAGTGCATAGAGAGTAGGTTTGGGGCAGCACGAACCCAGATGCTTATCCCGTGGCCAATCGTGCAGTCTCATTAATGACGAATTGTAATAGCGCTGGTCGATAATTGACGAGAATAGATTGGCGGGTAGGCTTCGGGCAATGGATGACACCGTAGTTGACAGAGGCTCAAGATCGCCAAGAATGTCGGTGTCTACAAAGTTTATGGCGTGGGATTCCTGTTGCCGCTCGAACGGTAACGAGCGGTTCGCGCGGCCAATGAAGGCCGAGGCTTGGAAAGTCGCTGCCGATGTCCAGTGATACCTAACAATGCCAGATTGGAAAGAATCCCTAGAGGCGGCCGCTAGTTCGCTGGCGGTATTGTTCTGGGTTGTTGGGTGCAAGACGGTTGACCCGACCGCGGATTACGCTCGAACGACAGCGTTGGTCCGCGAGCACACCGGATCAGCAGACGTTTACGATCCGAGCGCGGACGACCTGGTTGAAGATCGGGTGACAGCCCTGCTTGCGGACGGTCTCACTGTTGAGGAGGCAGTCCAAGTCGCTCTACTGAACAACCGCGGGTTCCACGCGGCCTTTCAGGAAATCGGGGCGTCGCGAGCCGACGTGGTGCAGTCGGGCTTGCTGTCCAATCCCAGCCTGGGCTTGACGGTTCAGTTTCCCGAAGGTGGAGGCCGATCCAAACTTACCGCGGGGTTCGCCCAGCAGATTGTGGACCTTTGGCAGATCCCGGTTCGCAAACGAATTGCCGAGGCTCAACTCGAGCAGACGGTCCTTTCCGTCGCGGACCAGGCCGTTCGACTGACCGCCGATGTGAAGCGGTCTTTCTACCAAATGATGGCCGCTGAGAAGACAGGAGTGTTGGCGGCGGAAAACGTCCAATTGATGAAGCGCACCCTGGAGGTGGCGCAGGCGCGATTCGACGCCGGCGATGTGGGATCGGTCGATGTAAACCTGGTCCGGGCCAACCTTATTGGCGTTCAACTTGACTCCATTGAGGTGCGGCGCAATCTGGAGGAATCAAGAAACGGACTCCTGCGACTCCTGGGGCTTTCACGGTCGAGCGCCGTGATCACCTTGAGCGGCATATGGCCGGAAGCGGCCGAGCTTCCCGCTGGTGAAAATGAGATTCTTCTGACGGCGCTGGAGCAGCGCCTCGACGCCCGCGTCGCAGCGCTTCGTGTCCATGCGGCGGATGCGGAATTGGAAAAGGAGTACCGCAACGTTTTTCCAGATATTGTCCTCGGCTTGGAAGGCGAGCGTCCCGATAGCCAGGGGACACCTGGGCGAGACGTTCTCGCCGACACCGCTCGATCGTCCATCGCCTCCGGCGCCCTAACCGCTCCGAGCATCCAGTCAAGAAGCCAGCGAAATCAGGAACGCAGCCAGATCGTCGATATGCTTCTTGGACCAAGCCTGAGCATAACCTTGCCCATCTGGGACCAGAACCAGGCGCAGATCGCAAAGGCAGGTTACAAGGCGCGCCAGCTCCGGGCGGCTTACGAGGACTTGCTCGACACCATCAGCCGGGAGACGGCCGACGCGTTGAACGCGCTTCGATCCTCGCGCGAACTGGTGCAATTCTTTGAAAGTGAAGCGCTGCCGCAGTCTCAACGAAGCGTGGATTCGGCGCGGGCCACGTACCAGGCCGGAGAACAAAGCGTGCTTGTACTGCTCGACGCCCAAGAAACCGTCATTGCGCGTCAGCGGGCCCATGTCAACGCCCTTCGAGACCTTGCCTTGGCTCAGGTTGGACTGGACCGCGCGGTCGGCGGTTCGGTTTCCAAGCGCACAGTGCCGGACGATGCAGCTCATTCTCAGGACGTCGAAGCGGGCGGAGATCAACCATGAAAACCTGGCAACGCAGAACTTTCATACGAGATAAGCTGATGCCATTCGGAATCCTTATGGCAATTCCGGGCTGCCAACCTTCGACGGAACTATCCACTTTCTTCCAGGATTTCGCGCGAGAGGTGTTAGCGGCCTTCTTGCTATGAAGCGACCAGGCGCTTCGGCGGTGGAACCGACTGCATTTCTCTTGTGGAGGAGCCTGATCCCCGATATAGCTTTCGTGGGCCTTGCGCTGCTGGATGGGCAATGTGTCCGTCGGGGCGCATTCGGTCCTGAAACGCGGCAATCAAGGGCGTCTGTCGTATCGTCGGTTTCAAGAGTCAATCCCTTCAAAGCGATACGTGGCCGTAGGATGAGCCATGCGACCGAAAGACAACAAGGAACTGTACAGCGATACGCCGGAGTTCGACCGCTGGGCGTTTCGGACCGAGTTGGACCCGGACGAGCGTTGCGTCCTTACCCGTTACCTTGACCCGCATGGAAAGACGTTGGAGGCCGGAACGGCCGGTGGACGAGTCCTTCTTGGCCTGCGCGAATTGGGATTCAGTAACTTGCAGGGATACGACTACGTCGTGGGATTCATCGAGGAGGCCCGGCGAAGAGACACAAGCGGTACCATTCGCTTTGAGGTACAGGACGCCACGGGGTTGGATTACGCCGATGAAAGCTTCGACCAGCTCCTGTACGTGCAGCAGATGTTATCCGGGTTCGAGGACGAACCCTCGCGACATGCGGCTTTCCGAGAAGCCTTCCGCATCCTCCGCCCCGGCGGAACCGCGATCTTCTCATTCCTGTGCTATGAGGTTCGATTGAAAAGCACGGTGTTCGCACTGTTCATTCGTTACCTCGGTCTGCTTCGGTGGATTTGCGGCGTTCGGAGAAGCAGACAGATGCTGCCCTGGATGCGGATCGGAAACCGGTTCAATCCCGGGGCGCTGCTCGATCGAGGTCCTTATGTACATTGGTTTCGTGTTCAGGAAGCCGCGGACTCGCTGCAAGGGGTTGGGTTTGCATTTCGCGCGATCGGCACTTCACGGCAAATGATGGCCGGTGAAACGCATACGTCGCCGGAAACGCTGCTGACCGAACCTCTCGACGGAGCGTTGTATTGCGTATGCACGAAACGCTCTCCATCGCCCGAGCTCCGGTCGGCGTGACTCCAGGCCCCGCAGGCGCCCGCGAAATGCTTCACCAACTTGATTGGAGTCATCATCCCAGGACGTAAGGGCGGATTGCGTGATGCCTGCAATATCGGATGAACAACTCGAACTGCCGCCTATCGCGCTCGCCCAAACGACGGAAGCAGAATATTGCCGGGCGGCGCTGAGCTGCCGTCGCAATGAGTTCTGGTGGTATTTCAATGGACTTGCGCCCTACCCACGATTCAGCAAGCCGTTGCATGACGGCGATGGGCGATGGTGGTATCGGGTGAAGCCGGGTTTTGCCTGGCCGGTGGACTTTTTCAGTCCATTCCAAAAGGCGCCCAAAGGACTCAGTACTCGCCCTTTGTTAGGCTGGCAATGGCCGGTGCCGCCACAGCGAGCGAATGCCAGTGTTTGCATGAATGTCATTCGCGATCTGAGCAACTATGGGATGCCCGCGGTCGCCGAGAATAAGCGCCGCGCCATTCGCAAGGGACTTCGGGAATTGGAGGTCTTCACCCTTGATCCCGGTGATGGGCGAATCTGCGACGAGGCGTGCGAAGTATGGAACAGTCATGTGACGCGGACGGGATGGAATCGTTGCATGACCGCCGGACGATTCTCCGAATCATGGAAAGAACTAGGAAAATGGCCCGGGACGACGGTTGTGGCCGTTCGTCCGAAAGCCGGCGATCCACGGATGTGTGCATGGCTCATCGTACGGGTCATCGATGGGACGGTGTATGTCGATACTCTTGCGTCGCACACGGATCGTTTGGAAAGCCGTCCCAACGATACAATCGTGTTTTCCTGCCTTTATGCCGCACAGGCGCAAGGAATACTACGAGCACATTATTCCTTGAAGAGTGACATTTCCAGTTTGGAAGCATTCAAGCAGTCGCTTGGTCTTGAGGCGTATGCCTTCCCGGCACGGCTGCGACTTCGTCGGCCAGTGGGAATTGCCCTGCGATTGCTGCGACCCGGTATCTACCGGCGTCTTCGCGGAGATGCGACTGCACCATGCGAAAAATGATTAGCGCGCCCGTTCCCGTGCGACCTCAATGACGGCATCGGAAGGCCGAGGCTCCGGGGGCAAGCCGAGAATGGTCTTGGCCCGGTTCAAGGCGTTGTCGATGTTCTCGAAGAGGTTTTCGACGCCAACCACCTTGTCAAATCCGATGTTGATGAATGCGTTGAGCGGCTGGGCGTGGACACCGGCGAGCAGCAACTTCGTCCCCTGGTGGAGACATTTCTTGTGAAATTCTTCGAGAGCGTGCAGGCCAGTGGCGTCGATCGCGGGGACTCGCCGCATGCGGAGGATGAAGACCTTGGGAGGTTTATCCAGACCCCGAAGCGTGTCTTTCAGTCGATCGGCGACCCCGAAGAAAAATGGACCATTGATCTCATAGACCTCCACGCCGGGCGGCACGTGCCGTCGGTAGACGGCGTTGGGATCCTTCGATTCCGCAAGCTCTTCTTCGCCGTTGGCAAATTCGCGGGTGATGGCGCTGACGTTGGAGACCTCAGCCATGCGCTTCATGAAAAGCATCGACGCGAGCACCATCCCCACGCCCACGGCAATAGTCAGGTCGGTGAATACAGTTAGCCCGAACGTGGTAAGCAGCACGGCCACGTCGCTCTTGGGGGCCTTGAGTAGATAGCGGAAATGATCGATCTCGCTCATGTTCCAGGCGACCATGATGAGCATGGCCGCCAAAGTCGCGAGGGGAATCGCGCTGGCCAATGGCGCGAAGAAAACCATCACCAGCAACAGCGTGAGCGCATGGACCACGCCGGCGACAGGTGTCCGCCCGCCGCTCTTGATGTTGGCGGCCGTTCGGGCGATCGCGCCAGTGGCGGGAATGCCGCCGAAGAGGACGGACCCAACGTTGGCCAGGCCCTGAGCCACCAACTCACAGTCCGCCTTATGCCGCCCGCCGATCATTCCGTCCGCCACCACCGCCGATAAGAGTGATTCAATCGCCGCCAGGATGGCGATGGTCGTGGCCTCGGGTATCAGGTCGCGGGCCATTTCCAAACTGAACGGCGGCAGGTGCGGGGCCGGAAGCGTTCGCGGGATGTCGCCGAATCGAGTGCCTATCGTTTCTACAGGCAAATGAAAAAATGCCACGACCGCCGACCCTATTACCACGGCGACAATACCCCACGGCAATCGCGGGGCGAACCTGCGCACCAGGATCAAGACGGCGAGTGAACCCGCGCCCACAACCAAGGTCGTTGGATTCCACGTTGCGGCGTGCTCGGCGTAGGCGCGCCACTTCTCCATGAATGCCGCTGGCACGCTGTCCATCTTGAGTCCGAAGAAGTCCTTGATCTGTGACGAAAAGATGATGATGGCAATGCCGGAAGTGAACCCGGTGGTTACCGGATAGGGAATGAACTTGATCATGGCTCCGAAGCGCGCGACACCCATGATGATGACGATGACGCCCGCCATCAGGGTCGCGGTCGCCAGCCCGGTGTAGCCGTGCTTGGCGGCGATGCCGTAGACGATGACGATGAACGCTCCCGTCGGTCCGCCGATCTGGACGCGACTGCCGCCGAGCAAGGAGATCAGCAGACCGGCGACAACCGCCGTATACAATCCCATCGCGGGAGGCGAGACCCCTGCCTGTTGGGCGACGCTTTCGGGAATCGAGGCGATGCCAAACGCCATTGCCAGCGGCAGGGCAATGATGCCCACGGTCACGCCCGCAAAAAGGTCGTGCCTCAGCCCGCGCAGCGTGTATCCTTCGCGGAAACAAACGATGGATTTCGGGAGAAACCTCGACATCCCAGCGACTCGCGGCAGGATTCCTTTCCTACAACGAAGTGCGGGAGCATATCCGCGCAGTCGGGTGAGCGAAAGGAGACTACAGTGCCGAACCGATCCCCGCCGCCGTCCAGGTCAGGGTCTCGCCGACCTCGGGGACGAAGAGCCGGCTCCGCAGCGTCGGGGACAAGGCCTCGCGGAAAGCGTCGGCGGACTGGGCCAATATCGGAAACGTCTTGAAGTGGCAGGGTAGGATGGCGGACGGCTGAAGCATCTCCGCCGCGAGCGCCGCACCCTTGGCCCCCATCGTAAAGCGGTCCCCAATGGGAAGAATGCACACTTTCGGCGCGTGTAGTTGGGCGATCAGCTTCAAGTCGCTGAAAACGTCGGTATCGCCCGCGTGGTAAACCGTCGCCAATCCATCGACGACGATGACGACGCCGTTTGGCATCCCGCCGTACACCGGTCCCTGCGGCGTATCAACCGCCGACGAATGGAACGCCTTGGTGAGTGTGAATTCGACGGCGTCCACCGTGATCGTACCGCCGGTATTCATCATTTCGAACCGCCCGCCGCCCATCAGCCGCTGCATCACCATGCAGAGATCATAGTTGCCGACCACGACGGGATTAAACTTTCGGACTAATGCGGGCACGTCGCCGACGTGGTCGGAGTGGCCGTGAGTCATGACGATGAAATCGCAGCGATCAGGCTTCTTAAGATTGTCCGGACAGGCCGGGTTCTCCTTCAGCCACGGGTCAATCAAAATGACCCGCCCGTCCGGCAAGGTAAGCCGAAACGCCGAATGTCCGAGCCAGGTAATAGAAGCGGTCATGAAACAGACAGCCTGATACGACTCTCGAATAGCCGATTCAAAGATTGGCGCGGTTCAAAGCGAGGGGCTACTCAGTTACTTGCCAATGTCTTTCAGGTTTTTGATCTTATCCAGCACTTCGTTGTGCTCCGGGAAGCGTCCGATGTCGTGCTTGCTCCAGATCTGCGTGCCGTTGACGTGCACGTCGAACACGCCGCCGGAACCCTCGATCATTTTCGAATCGACGCCGAACTCCTCCTTGATCGCTTCCGCCAGACCGGCGGCCTTGGGAAAGTAGTTTCACTGCATGCAGTATTTGATGCTGATATTCATCGAAGATAGCTCCCTGTAATCCGAACCCCAAGCGCCAGCGCGGGGCCTTAAAGAGCAGTTGGCGCGGAATTAGACGGAAACAAGCACCACAGGGCCCGTCGCACACGCTCCGGGTTCTGATTGCCTACGCCAGATTCATGGTCATCAGGAACTCCGCATTGGTGCGGACCTTGGCAAGCTGCGAGCGCAGCAATTCGATCGCCTCCACCACGTTCATGTCGGATAGCACTCGGCGGAGACGGTAAACCAGTTCCAGCTCCTTCGGATCAAGCAGCAATTCTTCCTTCCTCGTACCGGAGGCGGCCACGTCGATCGCCGGCCAGACGCGGCGATCCACCAGGCGGCGATCCAAATGCAATTCGCTGTTACCCGTGCCCTTGAATTCCTCAAAAATGACCTCGTCCATCTTGGAGCCGGTATCGACCAACGCCGTTCCGATGATGGTCAGCGATCCGCCCTCTTCCATGTTGCGAGCTGCTCCGAAGAATCGCTTGGGCTTTTGCAGGGCATTGGCGTCCACGCCTCCGGAAAGAATCTTGCCGGAGTGGGGCACCTCGGTGTTGTAAGCCCGGGCCAGTCGCGTAATCGAATCCAGCAGGATCACCACGTCCCGGCCATATTCAACGAGACGTTTGGCCTTTTCGACGACCATCTCCGCCACCTGCACATGCCGCGAGGCCGGCTCATCGAACGTCGAGCTGACCACTTCGGCCGAAGTGTTCCGCTGCATCTCGGTGACCTCTTCCGGCCGCTCGTCGATCAACAGAATGAACACGTAGGCCTCGGGATGGTTCTTGGAAATGGCGTTGGCGATTTTCTGAAGGAGCACGGTCTTGCCGGTTCGCGGTGGGGCGACGATCAACATGCGTTGCCCCTTGCCGATGGGCGTGACCATATCGACGATTCGCATGTTCATTTCGTCCGGCGTCGTCTCCAGGAAAAGCCGCTTTTCGGGATGCAGGACGGTAAGATCCTCGAAGTTCGTCTTTTCGGTTACGTCGTTGGGGTCGGAGAGGTTGATGGCCTCGACGCGGAGCAGCGCGAAGTAACGCTCCGACTCCTTGGGCGGACGAATCTGCCCCGCGACGATGTGCCCGGTGCGCAGGCCGAAGCGACGAATCTGCGATGGGCTGATGTAAATGTCGTCCGGGCATGGCAAATAGTTGTATTCCGGGCTGCGCAAGAAGCCGAACCCGTCAGGAAGGATTTCGAGCACTCCCTCGCCGTACATCAGGCCATTGCGGTTGATCCGTTCCTTGAGAATCTTGAAGATAAGGTCCTGTTTCTTCAGGCCGGTGTATTCTTCCAGCCCCTCCTTCTTGGCGACCTCGTGCAGTTCCTGCACGCTCATTTTCTGCAGCTCGGTGATGTGAATGTTGCCTCGCTTGATCTCCTCGTACTTCGCGTGGGTCTCGGCGTCGATCGGGCCGGTGGCGGAATCGAGGTCATCCCGCTGGGACTCCGATTCCGGATCCGCCCCGATGGGTGCCATTGCATCCTCAGCAACACTTTCAACAACTTCGGATTCACTTTCGGAAATCGATGGGGGCATGGGTGTATCTTCCTCCGTGGAAACTGGGGTTCTCTTCTTGGTGGTACGCACCTTACCGGTGATGGCTTTCGCCATGAAACAATCCTCCTAAATGCGACAAGTCTTTAACGTAAGCGCCTGGTTAGTCTATTTGATTCGGATGCTCAATGTTTGTTTAAGTGTTTCGATCCGCTGAGCAGTCTTCCTGAACGCTCAGGGGAAGGCGTCGAGCACCGAGGAAAAAACACGTTCAACGTCAATCCGCAACTGGTCCAAACTGGAATGATTAATCAACACATGATCGGCTTTTGCCCTCTTCGTGTCCAGTGAATTCTGGAGGTTTTCCCTTCGTCTTAGTTCGTCCTCCGTCCAACCGCGTGAGGCCGCCACCCGGCGGACACGATCCGACCAGTCGGCCTCGACGAAAATTACCGCGTCGCAGTAATCACCCAAGCCTGCCTCATACAACTTCGGGGCATCCAGTACCACCGCCCTCACCGCCGGATCGGCATCATACCCTGAAACAAGACGCTCGCGGCGGCGATGCAGGCGGGGGTACAACAAGCTCTCCAGTCGTCCTAGTTCGGCGGGATCGTTGAACACGATGGAGGCCAGGGCTTTTCGATCCACCCCGTCCGAACGACAAACCTTCTCACCCCACCAGCTTCGCAACGTCGCCATCACCTCGGGGTCCGCCAACTCTTCGTGAGCCAGACGGTCCGAGTCGATCACCACCGCACCGAGTGATTCCAAAACTCGCCCGACGGTGGATTTCCCTGCCCCGATCCCGCCGACCAATCCGATGATCGGCTTGATTCGCTTAGCTCGGATTCGTGACAATTCTCTCGAGCCGCGGCTTGCACCGCTTTCAACTCGTCCCAGGATTGATCCGAACGGCGCCACTCGGAGCGACCATCAAAGTTCGACCAAACCCGCGATCAGCGCCACCAACCGCCGCGTGCTTTCCAAGGCTCGAAAACCCAAGGGGAAATAGCGAGTCCAACGTCGCCATCCATCGCTGATCGACCTGGAAAAAACCTAACTTGCGAAGCCTGCCCAAGAGGGTCAAGTACGGATCATACCAGTTGACGGGGCAGTCTACAACAGGGGGTTCAATCCCGCGGAACCGATTGTAGTATACGCGACCGGCAATGGCTTGTCACCCCCTTTTTAAGAAAATTTTTGCGCCGGGACGCTTTCTCTCAAATCTGGGAGCGGGGGTCAGGGCGTCAGGATATAACCCAAGGGTATCCACGCCCCGAATTCACATCGAAATACGCCTGTGACATTCGTATTTTTCTCGAACGAGCATAGCCGCTGATGGCCTTGCGGAGCGGCGAAATCAGGCAAAATCCAACTCACCAAACGAATCCGCGGTAAAGAGCATGACCCGCGTCTCCGGCTCCCTCCAGGCATCGCCCGGCAGGCCTGCTTTCATCGTGCAACAGTTGGACAAGAACTCCTCAGTCGACCATCCCCGTTCCATCGCCACTCTGGGAAGAAAACATCCCGAACGCTCGCCGCGGCGCACGATGATACCGTGTGTTCCAAGTAGGAGCGACAACGGATCGGACGTGGCTTGCGGGGCGGTGAGGATGGAGATCTCGATTTCGAGGTCCGGCAATTCCTCAGCCGAGATCGGGTTGCTTTCGAATCGGGGATCGGTCAGCGATGAGCGCGTTACCTCCGCGATGGTTGCGGCAAGGTCTTTGTTTGCCAGAAACGTGCCGGTGCATCCCCGGAGGTTCCGACCCGACCAGAAAGTCACAAACGCTCCGCCGAATCGCTCGAGGTTTGGCGGGCTTGGCGGCTCGGTATCGGCCGTCACGTTTTTCAGGATACGCTGCGCCGTCTCGCGTGCCAAGCGCAGCAGTTGGCGGCGCTGATCGACGGAGTCCATTTTTCCCACAACGGTCACGATCGGACGCCGGTGTGCCGTTGTCCGGTGAGCGGCAGCGGTTTCGGACTTCGAGTAGATATTCCCTCTCTCATGGCGGAGGCACACGAGCCACGGCACGGCATCAAAGTGTATCACCCTTCCCTTCGGCGGCCAAGTTGAACGCTGCCAAGCACCTCAGCCTCCACCGCGACGACTTCCATTACCGAATGGAAAAACTCGGCCTTCTGAAATCATGACTCCGGCATGGGCGAGGGTAACGAACGGAGTGGCGGGTCCGCGCACGGTGGTTCCTACGGGGCGGTGAACACGTGGGTTAAGAGATAATAATCGTGCAGGTCCACGTCGCCGTCGTGGTCGATGTCGGAGAGTTGATTACAAGGGCCTTTGGCCGTACCGCCGGGGCCGGTGAGGTCGCCGAAGAATGCCGCGAAATCAGTGAGGTTGGTCAAGCCGTCGCCGTTGGCGTCGGCACGGTATTCACATTCGTCGGGTACGCTATTGTCGTTGCAGTCGCGGCTGCGGACTTCGCTGATATCCAGGGCGTCGTCGATCTCGTTACCGTTGCAATCCCACGGCCCGATGCGCAGAAAATAAATGTCCTGCTCGCCGTTGAACGTAGCTGCGTAGGCCACGTTTGCTCCCAGGTTGTCCGAGACCATATGATAATAATCGCCGAGTTTCGCCTGTTGCGGCCATCCGACGTGACTGTCGAAGACGGGACTTACTGGGATGTTCGCCGACCAGTTCGCACCTTCGTCGATAGAATAGGCGTAATACAGTTCTGAAAAATTTGCTTTGGGCGAATCGAGAAAGTTCCGAGTGTCGTTCCATACTAGGTCGATTCTTCCATTAGGGGCAACTGACATCGTCCCGAACCATTGAAATGCCATGTCGCTAATCGTCCCGTCGTCCACTCGTATTGGTTCACTCCACGTTCGACCGTAGTCATCACTTCTGAAAAACCTAATTCTGGTAGGATACCCGCAATAGTCCAACATGTAGATCCAAGTGCCATTATTGGTTAGGCTAGTTTCTACTCACGTCTGATCCAGCAGTCCCTCTGGGTTTGGATTCAGCGCGGTCGTCGTTTCAAGATCCGCATTGGTAGAACACGAGACGCACCCAACTTCGAAGAAAATAGGGAGCATCATCTCCCATTGGACGCTGTAAGATACCATTGCACACCCTGCATCGCCTACCATGAATAGATTGCCCCATGGGTCAACTGACATCGTAGGAAATAGCGGGAAATAACCGTACCCCCCATTGAAACTGCCACCTCCGTCTGTGGAACGCGAAAAGAAATCGACGTTTGCAACGTAAATGTGACCTCGACCGGGCCCGTTTGAAAGATCGGTCGTTATCCATGGTTTGTCCAGGAAAAAGGGAGAGATTTGAGTGTACTGCGGCCAAGTGGTCCCGCCATCGAACGACTTGAAAAGTCGCAGTCCCACTCCGAGGGAGAGATAATAAACTTCTCCCTCTGGTCCGGCAGCTAGCACCGGATCGGTGCCGAAGACGCCCGGATCAAGCGAGCCGCGAAAGACCCAGGTGTGTCCGCCATCGTGGCTGTAGGCCCAACCCGCTTCTCGGAAATCGGATGAAACGCTGTTGAACTGCCGCCAGCCGATGACGATCTTGCGCGGATCAGTGGCGCTGACCGCAATCGACGGTTCATTGGCCGCGTCACCGACGATGTTGCACCCCTTCTCATCCACGTTGACCTGGATACTCCGGTGCGCTCCACGAACGACTTCACTGTGACAAGAAGCGCCAGCGGGATGTCCCACAGTTCCGCGGGGAGATACCCACTGGTTCTTCGGGGGCAATTCACGGGGCGCTGTCGGCGGGATAGTCGCCTGGGACCAGACCGTAGCGCAGCAGACCCCCCAACTGACGGCAACCCGCAGTGTCTTAGTCATTGGCGCACCATCCCACGAGAACAAAGCAATCCTTGTTCCAGAGTGCACTACCCCATTATAGCGATGCGGGATGGGACCAATCCCCGATTATGGAAGTCATGCATTTCTCGGACCTAAACGACAATGGCTACGACGTGGCCGACACCGACCTGGTCCGCGACGAAGCGGGCAATGACGAATGGGAAATCTAAAAACTGAGTTGGCCGAAACAGCCCGAACCGGAATTCGTAACAGCGCGATCCGAACGGGCGCGCCGCTTATTCACTTCCTCCAGCATGCGTCAACGTATGCTGTTGGTAATGTTAACTCGTGTATTTGCAAATAGTTATGGAACTGGGCGATACAGGACTCGAACCTGTGACCTCTCGGGTGTGATCCGAACGCTCTAGCCAACTGAGCTAATCGCCCTCAGGCCGCAACATATCGGGACGGCGACAGATTGACAACGGTCCACACCGCAAGAGCAGTGGCGGCGCGGAACGATGCTCGGCTTGCAAATGAAGGCTAATCGGTTAATCTGCATGACTTGGAAGTCCCCGCAGGGAGGCGAAAACATGGCGAAAGCGAAACGAGGCCCGGCGTTGTTCGAGCTGCTTGGCGAAGAAGGGAGTCGGGCCGGAGAGGTCAAAGTACCGAGTTGGTGGTCAAGGCCGACCCAACTGACGGACCTCCATTCGGCACGGGCGGCGCGAGCGGCACATGCGGCGGACGAATCGCCGACCGATTTTGAAGAGCCCTCCCGATCGGCCGTAGATCGGGATTCGGATAGCCCGTTGTTTGAGGTCGAGGGCGACCGGGTCCGAGTCTCGTTGACCAGTGTGACGGCGGGGGTGGCACTCTTTCTGGGGCTTGCGATCGTATTGGCCGCTTATGGGTTGGGGTCTCGGCGAGGGGAGGCAGGCGGGTTTCGGCGCGGATTTGACGCCGGGCGCGCGGATGGGAGTGGGGTTCCGACGGACGAGATTGCGGCTCTGCGTAACCAACCGCCCGCGAGCCATCTGGTCGACAGCTTGCTCAAAGAGCAGCCCGCCACACCGCCAAGCGGCACGGTGGTACGCCAGGACCGACCGACGACGAAGACTGTAGCGCCCGCCGGAGCCGATTCCGCGGTCGGATGGGTTCGTAATTTGACGTACATCGTGGTCCAGGAGTTCCCGACCGCGAACCTGGAAAAGGCACGACACGCACGGGATTTTTTGGGGCAGCGAGGCGTGAACACGGAGTTGGTTCCGTTGAACAAAGATACCACCATGCTGATCACGACGCAGGGTTATAGTCATGGAGACCCCGCGCAGAAACGTCTCGCGGAGCAGTTGATGGAGAAGATTCGCGCGATCGGCGCGCAATTTTTCGCGGCGGGCGGCGGTTACAAGCTGGAAGGCTATTTCAAGACGCTGAAGAACGACAATTGGTAAACGGGAGATAAGTCATGTCCATGGACCGGTCCCTGCGATCGAAGAGTATGCTCGAACGACACCGCAACGTGCTCACCCGCGCGGAGCGGGTGGAAATCCTTAAGGAAACCGGCCTGTGGTCCGAGGGAGGCAAGGTTACGGGTCTTGCCAAGGTCGCCCATCGCAAGGCCGCCGTGGGAAAGAAAGACAAAGCCGAGAAGAAGCCTGAAGGCGCCGAGGGCGCTCCCGTCACGCCGGAGGCGGCTCCTGCCGCTGAAAAGGAAAAACCAGCCAAGGCTGCCAAACCGGCCAAGGGCGGGAAGGCGTAACCCGATTAGCGGGAAAAGTCAGGTATCCGCGGTGTCAGATTGTTTACTCCTTGGGTGCGGGTGCCCCGTGGGGGGTTCAATGCGGGTCGCCATCAAGTCCACTGCCCCAGCGGCGGCGGCCCATTTTTCAAAGCTGATACGGCAGCGCCCAATACTTCACTGCTGATCCGTCAGTGGCACATGGCGTGGAATGACCCTCATGGACGTCGCAGTTTTTCCGGCTCAAAGCGATGTTCTCAGTGGAATCCGCTTGTTCATGGAGCGGATCGCCGACCGCCCATGGGTCACTCTGATCGAGCTGCTTCTCATCGGCAGCGTGGTCTATTCCATACTTCGCGCTTTGAAAGGGACCCGCGGCGCTCGACTCGTGCGTGCCGTTTTGACCATCCTGGCGGTCAGCTTCGCCGTCGTCTGGCTGGTCGCCGAACGCTTTGGCTTCGAGCGCATCAACGCCATTTACCCTTATTTTATCCTCGGCGTATTCCTCGTATCACTGGTCGCGTTTCAGACGGAATTGCGCCGCTTGTTGCTTCGTGTCGGCGAAGCTCGGTGGTTGCGCCGGTGGATTCGTACGGGCGACGAAGTGATCGAGCCTTTGGTATCGGCCGTCGACCGCCTGGCATTCAAGAAAATCGGGGCGCTGATCGCCATTGAGCGAAGCGCGGAGTCCGGCGCGATCCTGGAATCCGGAGTGCCATTGGACGCCGTGGTGTCGGCGGAACTCCTGGAGACGATCTTCTGGCCGGGAAGCGCTCTGCACGACCTTGGGGTGATGATCAGCCAGGGGCGAATTCGCGCCGCGGGCTGTCAATTTCCTTTGGCGGAGTCCGCGGAAGTGGATCGGTCACTTGGCAGCCGTCATCGCGCCGCGATCGGCATGAGCCAGGAGACCGACGCCGTAGTCATCATCGTCAGCGAGGAGACAGGCACGATTTCGGTCGCCATGCACGGCCGCTTGCGCCGCGGCTTTACACCGACGACCCTACGCGACACGCTCAACAAGGAATTGGGTGGCGATTCGGTCAGTACGCCAATTTCATTGCCCGAGCCCAGGCCCGAATCCCAGGCCCATGAGGTGGCTTGACTTGGACCAGCTTCGCCTACTTGGTATGACTGCGATATTGACCCTGTTGATCTGGGCCAGCGCCGACAGCCTGGTTACCGACACTGCATCGGTGGGCATTTTGGTGAGAGCCGTCCCCAAGGACCTCGGTTCCAACCTGGTGGTTCAAACGGACCCCAGCGGGGAGCGCCTCGACATCCAGGTTTCCGGGCCGAGGCGCGCCGTCCAGGCCGTGCAAGTGCGCGGCTCCTACCTCCTTCGACTCCCGATAGAGGATCGCCCAACTGGAGAGGCCACAATTCTGTTGGACCGTTTTGTGCTGAGGCGGGAGCTGGCTCAGCAGTGGGCCGACTTTGGGAACTTGTCCGTCGTGTCGGTGAATCCAGAAACGTTGTCCGTTACAGTCGATCGAGTGATTTCGAAGGAAATCGAAATCTCCGCGAAACGACTCACGCTTACCTATGACGCGGAACCGCAACTTCAACGAACGGCGGCGACCGTTGATATCCGTGAAAGTTTCCTCCAGACACTGCCCGGGGGTCAGCCGTTGCAAATTGAAATCGGGCCGGATATCGAACGGCTGCTCAAGGATCAGCCGGTGGGAAAGAGCATAACCGTCCGAGTCCCGTTGGATCATCGTCGCTTCGGCCCTGATGCGGAAATCAAGCCCAACGCCATTGAAGTTACAGCAACGGTTCGCGCCCAACGTAGCACCGAGCAAATACCCACCATCCCGGTCCTTGTGGCGATGAGTTTCGCGAATCTGGAAAAGCGCGTGACGGCCGTGACACGCGAAGGGAGCCCGCTGAGCCTTGTCACCCAGACGATCTCAGTCACAGGACCAACCGACGAAGTGATGCGGTTGGTTCGTGGCGAAACACGGGCGTATGGTGTCATCCAACTCAAGGAAGACGATCTGCAGCAGTTGGGCGTACCAAAACTGGCCATACCGGAATACCACCTCCCCAAAGGCATTGAACTAGCGGCCGAGCCGCAGCCTGTCGAATTTCAATTGATTATTGCCACTGACACCGCAATCGCTCCATAAGTTTGCCCGCTACGTATAGGTACGCCTTTGGAATCGGGTATTGACGGGAACCGGAGGCCCGGTAGGATTCTCGGCGCGGTGAACATACGTGCGGGGAAACACCCGTTACCATTCCGAACACGGAAGTGAAGTCCGCACGGCCGATGGTAGTCGCAAGGCGAGAGTAGGTGATTGCCGCATTTTTTTCTCGAAAATGCCCGCTTCGGCGGGTATTTTCATGCGCAGAAGCTGGTGCAGACGATAATCCCTAAGGCGCGGGTCGATCGTCCTCAATATACTCGATCCAGCGAACTCAACCTAAACTTTGAAAGGTGCAACATGTTGACTTCCTTGTTTGGCTCTTTGATGAGCAACCTCATTCCGCTGATCTTTCAGATGATTCTTGAAATCATCTTGGGCGGCACAATGGCCGGCTAAGAACTTTCGCCCGCTCATGAATCTCGCGCCCATTGGTTAGATTCCGCGCGAAATGTGGTGAAGCCGTCATCCGGACAGTTCACGGATGATCTCACATCCACGCCTGATATTTTCATTTGTTGCGGCGTAGCTGATGCGGAAGTGCGTATCTCGTTCGCTGAAGACTTCACCGGGTATGATGAGTAGTTTCCGATCAATCGCCGCGGCGACGAATTCGGAAGCATTCTTGAATCGCGGCGGCGCCTTGGGGAACACATAGAACCCTCCGGACGGTCGGACAAAATCGACGACACCGGTCAGCAGTTCACATACCAGATCGCGCTTGCCGCGGTATTCATCGACCCGGGAGGAGATGTCTGTATCCATGGCCTCCAACGCCCCGTGTTGAGCCGGTTGAGGGGCGCAAACATAGGTGTATTGCTGAAGCTTGGCCATCTCGGTGATGATTTCGGCCGGACCCGCCGCAAACCCCATGCGCAAGCCGGTCATGGCATAGGACTTGCCGTAGCCTCTAAGGAGGATTGTCCGCTCCGGCGCGAAATGAACGGCGCTTGGAGCGGGACCGTCGTAGATCAATAAGTTGTAGATTTCGTCGCAGAGGATAAGGAGGTCGTGCTTGCGGGCCAAGTCCGCGATCGCTTTCATATCCTTACGACCGAAAACTACGCCGGTCGGATTGCCCGGCGAGCCCACGATTAGTAATTTGGTCTTGGGTGTGACCGCGGCCGCAAAACGCTCGGGGTGCAATTGAAAATCGTCGTACAGATTGACCGCCACCGGCACGCCGCCGGCAAGTCGCACAAGGTGTTTATAAGAAACAAAGTAGGGGTCGCCGATGAGCACTTCATCGCCGGGATTCAGACAAGCCATCATGGCCAGGAACAGCCCGCCGGAAACGCCGGAGGTGACAAATAAATCAGGCTCCCATTTGAATTCGTCCCTGAGTTGCTCGGCAATGCGGCGGCGAAGTTCCGGAATGCCGCGAGTCACCGTGTAACCGTTACGGTCCGATTCGATGGCGCGAATCACGGCTCGTTTTACGTTGTCCGGGACTGGAAAGTCAGGTTGTCCGATGGATAAGTCGATCGGCTCCTTCAGATTCACCCCGAGGTCAAAGACGCGGCGAATGCCGGATGATCCGACGTTCTTGACCCGGTCCGCGATGAATTGCCGCCCGCTCATGGCCGCACCCAGCTTCTCAGATCGGTCATAGGTCACTCCGCGCGCCACACGGTGCCGTCGGGACGGTCTTCCAGGGTGATCTTCCGCTCGGCGAGCAGATTGCGGATCAGATCGGCGGACTCGAAATCCTTTTTCTTGCGAAGATGCCTCCGCACTTCAAGGAGTACATTCATGGCCTTTTCGGCGACGCCATCGTCCGACGCGGTTCGCTTTGCCGGGGGGTCAAGGAACAAGCCGATCAGCCGCGCAAGACCGATCAATTGCGCCGTGGCGCCGAGGGCATCCGCGCAGGCCGAAGCCCGCCGCTCGGATTCGAGCTTTTCCTCTTCGATGAAGCGGTTGATGGCCGTGGCCAATTCAAACAACGCCGCAATGGCCCCGGCCGTGTTAAAGTCATCATCCATCGCCTGGGAGAAAGCGGCGGCATGTTGTTCATTCGCTGCCGCGAGGATTCGCGATTGGATGTCCGCGCAAGCTCCCGGCGCGCCGGGACGTTTATCCACTCGCGGATCTGGAACAACCGCATAAGGAGACTGTCCGCAAAGGCGTTCGACCCGCTCGAAGAGACGATAGAACGTATCCAATCCCTTACGTTTGCTTTCGATCTCGGCCTCGGAATACTCAATCGGTCGGCGATAGTGCGTGCTCAGGACGAAGAACCGGATCAGCTCGCCGGGGTACGCCGCCAGCAGATTGTGCAACGTCATCTTCACCAGCGCGGCCTGCATTTCGGGATCGGCGTCGGACTTGGCCACTTTCTTCGTGTTGAACCGCGTAAGCCCGTTGTGCAGCCAATACTTGGCGAAGGGCTTGCCAGTGGCGGATTCGGACTGGGCGACTTCGTTCTCGTGATGGGGAAAGACCAGGTCAAGCCCGCCGCCGTGGATGTCGAAAGTCTCTCCGAGGTAGCGCATGGCCATGGCCGAGCACTCAATGTGCCAACCGGGCCGGCCTTTGCCCCATGGTGATTCGAACTTGACCTCCTCGGGTTCCTCCGGTTTGGCCGCTTTCCACAGCGCGAAATCGCCAGGATTTCGTTTCTCGCCGCTTTGCAGATCGCGCTGCCCTTCCTGATCGTCGAGGCGGCGATTGGACAGCTTGCCGTAGTCGGCATCCTTGGTGACATCAAAATAAACGTCGCCGTGGGAGCGGTAGGCAGCGCCCTGGGCGATCAAACGCTGAATGATCGAAACAATGTCGCCGATATGCTCGGAAGCCTTGGGCATGAGGTCGATGCCGTCCACGTGCAGCGTGGCCATCGCGGCCAGGTAATCCCTCGTCACTTTTTCGGCCAGAAGCATCGTGGTGGTGCTCTGTTTGGCGGCTTCTATGATGAGCTTGTCATCCACGTCGGTAATGTTGACCACCCACGTCACCTGGTAGCCGCAATGGACGAGGTAGCGTTTGATGGCGTCGAAGATAATCGGACCGACGGCGTGGCCGATGTGGCTGGGTTTGTAGACGGTCGGACCGCAAAGATAGATGCCGATTCGACCGGGCGTTACCGGCTCGAAAGGCTCTTTCTTTCGCGAAAGCGTGTTGTAAACGACCAGGGCCATTCCTACCGTTCTCCGTCAATCATTTCTAGCCGATGCCGCGGATAAGGGTTGCTACCGCCGTACAGGCAATGGCGTCCGCGTAACCCAGAGGGCCAAGTCCTTCGTTGGTCTTCGCCTTAACGCTCACCTTGTCGGCGGACACGGCAGTCAACGCGGCGATGGATTCGGCCATGCGCCGCTTGTATGGAGACAACTGCGGTGATTCCGCATGGACGACGAGGTCTATGTTGTTCACCGCAAAACCCTTCTTTCGCACACGCTCCATCGCGCTTGTGAGCAGCTTACGACTGTCGGCGTCCTTGAAAACCGGGTCGGTGTCGGGGAAGAGATCCCCGATGTCCGGCAATCCGGCCGCGCCCAGGACGGCGTCGGTCACGGCGTGAAGGACGACGTCGGCGTCGCTGTGCCCCAGTAAGCCTTTCCCATGCGGAATATCTATGCCGCCCATGACCAGTCGGCGACCCTCGACGAGGCGATGGATATCGTAACCGACGCCAACGCGTGTTGTATCGACGACCGACAATTCAAACTCCCAGCCGCGGCTTTCTGGTTGCGGACGATTGACTGCCTCTCCGATGGGGCGGCTCGCAAAACAGCATTCTCGGCAGCCCCTGAGATTTCCATTAACCGGGCACTAGGGTATGAACTTCGCTCCGTGGATTCAAGGCCGTAACGAGCTCGACGAGGGGGTGGAGTTCTGAGGTTCGCTGCTTTCTCGGTCCTGGGAGGGGATCGGAAACTCCTTGGTAAACGGACCGGAGGTGGGCGTGCCGACCCTGATCGCGCCGTCTCTCTCGAATGCGCTGAGGAGACGTTGAGCCGTGGCCATCGTCTCTCCGAAGCGCTCAATCGACAGCACCGCGGCCTCGTAGAGCCGCTCGTCATGGACGAGCCGTCCCGCCGTTCCGCGGCCTTCGGCAACCAGTTGCAGACTCGCGGCTAGGCTCTTGGCCCCGGCGTCCAGGTTGTCCAGTACTTCATTGAGGTTGGCGAAGGATCGCTCGAACCCGGAATCCAAATTGTCTGCAATCTTCTTAGTCGAGGACTTCCAAAGCTCCACCGTTTCCCTTAGTTCGGCGGTGGTGGCCTTGAGGTCATGAACGACGGTTTTCATGTCCCCCTGGACATTCACGTCGCCAAGGACGGCGTTAAGATTTGCGATGAGCTGGTCGATTCGTTCAACCACGGTCGCCAGGTTTGCGGAGACGTCCGAATCCGGCTTATCGACTTCCGAGACACTGCGTGCTTTCAGCAGTTCGGCTAGATTCGCCGCGACAGGCGTCGCCGCATCGGCAAAATTGCCGAAGTTGGTAATTGTCCGTTGCACGGATTCGATCATGTCCTTGGTGATGATTTCGTTGACGACGCTTCGCATCTCGCCCGGAATCCTCGCCTCCTCTTTGGGCAATGGGGAGAATTCGGCGGCACTGGCGCCGGCCTCGACGAAAATGTCGATATGGCCCGTTCCGATTCCAAGCGTTGCGCCGTACACGCGGGCTCGGGCGCCGCGCGGCACGGAATATTGGTCCTTGATGCGCGTGACGATGGTCACGCCGCGGTCGGGCCGTTCGGCGTTCATGAAATCGAGTGCTTTGACCCTTCCGATCTCCACGCCGTTGAGGTGGACGGGGCTGCCCGACTGGAGTCCGCGCAGCTCTCGGACGCCGACGATTTCAAGCGTCCATTCATTGCCGCCGAGCCATTCCGGTGTCTCGCCGAACCAGGCCATCAAGGTGGCGAGGACGATGAGCGAGACGACCACGAATCCCCCGACCCAGAAATTGCGTGCCGGTTCCGTCATGTTGGCCTCTTTTCATGTAAAGTCTCAAGGACGTCCGCCGAACAACGCCCTTCGACGAAGCAGCGGACACGAGCGTCGTTGCAATGATCGATGGACTCGGGCGTGCCGTCGAATATGAACTCGCCGTGGTACAGCATGACGACGCGATCCGCGACCTTGCGAACACTGGCCATGTCGTGCGTCACCACCACGCTGGTGACCTCCAACTCCTGGTCCAGTTTGATGATCAGTTCGTTGATTTCGTCGGCCCGCGGAGGATCCAACCCCGTGGTCGGCTCATCATAGAGAACGATCTCGGGATCGAAGGCGATCGCCCGGGCGAGGGCGACGCGTTTTTTCTGGCCGCCCGACAATTGGGCGGGCCACTTGTCCTGAAGCCCATCCAGCCCCACCATGCTGAGCTTGCGATGGACGATTTCCTCCACCTCTTTTCGGCTTTTCCGGGTGTGTTCGACGATAGGAAAGGCGACGTTCTGCCCCACGCTCAGCGAATCGAAAAGGGCGCTGAGCTGGAACAGGAACCCAAACCGGGGCCGCAGAACGGTCAATTCCCGCTCCGGCAGATTGTCGATGCGCTGATCGTGAAAATACACCTCGCCGCTATCCGGCTTGATCAGGCTGACGATGTGATTCAAGAGGACGCTCTTTCCCGAACCGGACTCGCCGATGATGACCGTGGTCTGGCCCCTTTGCAGTTCCAGGTTCACGCCCTTAAGCACGACGAGTTCACCGAATCGCTTGTGTAGGTTGACCAGGCGCACAACCGGATTGTGGTTTGAAGCACCCTCCGCCGTAGCTTTGAAAGTGTGTTGGAACATCAGACAAGTGACTTGAAGCCCCAGATTCCGCGGTACAGGCCGGAGAGGAAGTATCCGACGAAAAAGTCCGTAATAAGAATGGTAATAAAGCTGACGACAAAGGACTCCGTGCACGCCCGCCCGACGCCTTCCGCCCCCGCGCGGCAGTTGAAGCCCTTGTAGCACGCAATCAACCCGATCACCCCGCCGAACACGATGCTTTTCACAAAGCCGACCATGACGTCCCACTTTTCAATCGCCTCCGCGATGAAGTACCAGTAGGGCGACGAGGGTATCCCTTTGAGTTGCACGGCGATAAACCAGCCCGCGAGCGACCCGAAAAGATCACAGAACAAGGTCAACAAAGGAGTCAGCAGGAGGCAGGCGAGAAACCGCGGGACCACCAGATGGCGAATGGGGTCGGCCCCCATGACCGTCAGGGCGCTGATCTGATCCGTCACCCGCATGGTCCCCAGCTCAGCGGTCAGGGCTCCGCCGACCCGCCCCGCCATCATCAACCCGGCCAGCACCGGGCCAAGCTCTTGCACGAGCGTTAGGGTAACCAGCACGCCCATCCGCTGCTCGAAGCCGGCGGCCTTCAATTGATCATAGCTTTGGACGGCCAGGACCAGACCCACGAAGGTTCCCGTGATCATCATGACCGGCAACGTCCGGTTGCCCACTTCGTAGAAAAGCGGCATCGTCCGCACCCAGGTGCGCAGATGAAGCGACCCGGGCACGAGCCAGCGGACCATCTGCCAGACGAACTGCCCGAACTGGCCGAACGCGGAGACGGAGTTGACTGTCCGGGCCCCTATGGCGGATAGCACTTGTTCACTCTTCTCAAGGCCGAGATCGCTTCGACGGCCATACGTTGTACACGAAGTTGGACCCAGGGTGGCACCATTAGAGACTCGAGACTAAAAACGACCGCGACGCGGGATCGGTCTCGATTCTCGTGCACGCCGGTTTTTTTAGTGAGCGGGCGGAACCCGCGATCTAGTTTCCAGTTTCTAGTCTCTAGAACGTATGTAGCGGTCGATTATCGGCCTGTCAACGTCGCCGGTCCGTTGTCGCTGTTTTACGGGGAGGTATCATGCGCCCGATGGCATCACCGCAGGTTTTGACAAGTTCGCGGTACGACTCACGGGTCGTCCCGCTGACTTACGCTTCGATCATCGTGCCGACCTACCATGAAGCGCCCAACATTGAACCGCTGGTTACGCGACTGTTCGCCGCCACGGCGCAGGCGGGCATCGAAGTCGAGCTTATCATCGTCGATGACAATTCCCAGGACGGCACCGAAGAGATTGTCGAACGGCTCCGCAAGCAATACCCGGTCAGGCTTGTGGTGCGGCGTGGCGAGCGGGGACTCTCCGGCGCGGTGCTGGCCGGATTTCGCGAGGCCCGATGCGACAAGTTTGTCGTTTTGGACGCGGACTTGCAGCATCCGCCGGAAATGGTGCCGCAGGTGCTCGCCCGATTGGATCAAGGCGACTGCGACTTTGTCATCGGCACAAGGTATGCGGGGGCCGGTTCGGTCGCCGGGGACTGGCCCGTCGTGCGACGCTTAGGCAGCGCCGTGGCCACGCTGCTCGCCCGCCCCTTGGCACGCCTTAGCGACCCCATGTCCGGGTTCTTCGCCCTCCACCGCCGGACATGGGAGCAGGCCGCCCCCCTGGACCCCATCGGATACAAGATCGCCCTCGAATTATTCGTGAAGGGTCGCTGCCGCCGCCCGGCGGAGGTGCCGATCACCTTCGCCACGCGCACAGCCGGAGAAAGCAAAGCAAGCTTCGCGGAAGGACGGCGCTACCTGCGGCACCTGGCGAGACTTTACCGCTTTCGTTTCTTAGCCGCGAGGCAACGAGGCAACAAGGCAGCTAGGCAATAAGGCAGTTACCCTGTTGCCTTCTTGTCAGGGAAAAGGTGTATGCCTAACGAAATCAAGAGTTTTCGTGATCTGGTCGCATGGCGCAAGTCCATGGACCTCTGCAAGTTCATTTACGGAATCTCATCCGTATTCCCGGACGCTGAGCGGTTTGGATTGACGGCCCAGATGCGCCGTGCCGTGGTTTCGATCCCGTCGAACATCGCGGAAGGATACGGTCGCAATCGGACCCAGGATTATTTGCGCTTCCTGGATATCGTGAGAGGTTCACTCTGTGAGGTTGAAACCCAGCTCATGCTTGCTCAAGAATTAGGATGGTTACGGACAGATTCCAATGCCGGGGAACTCCGCGTCCCGGAATGCCTTGAGTTGATCCGCGAAGTGGATCGCGTCTTGTATGCGCTGGTGAAAGGCGTCGAGAGGAGCGTCTCAAAATGAGGTGCCCCCTTGATGCCTCATTGCCTCGCTGCCTTGCTGACTACTTGATGCCTCGTTGCCTTGTTGCCTTTTTTGTCCGATGATTCCCCCATGAGCCACAAGCCCAAGCCGCCTTCGTCCGAACCCTCCATCCGGGTGGTGATGATGCCGCGGGACACCAATGCCGAGGGAACGATCTTCGGCGGGGTGATCCTGTCGCTCATCGACCAGGCCGCTTACGTAGAGGCCGTCCGCCAGTCGCATCGCCGCTACGTCACCGTGGCCATGCGCGAGGTCGTCTTCCACCAGCCGGTCTTCGTGGGCGACGTCCTCAGCCTTCATGCCGATACCACGCGCATCGGTCGAACGTCGATGACCATCCGAGTGCGCGTTTGCGCTCGAAGGCGGACCGACCCCGACCAGGATGTGAACGTAACCGAAGCCGAAGTGGTCTTCGTGGCCATTGATGATGACGGGAACCCGGTTCCGGTTCTCGGCAACTGAACCAAGAGAGCAGCCTGCACAAAGCCTTATTTGCGAGTAATTCTGTACCGTGAACGATCCGCCCCACTCAAATCCCCAAGATCACCCGGCCTTTAGCTCGCTTAACTCCGATCTTCCTTGTTCCCGTTGCGGTTACAATTTACGCGGCCTGACGCTGGAATTGCTTTGTCCGGAGTGCGGAACGCCGGCGAAACGGTCAATTCACGGAAATCTCCTTCGCCATGCGGAACCGGGCTGGGTGCGAGGATTACGCTTGGGTGTGGCCTTGAAGCTTTGGAGCATCTTGATCGGACTTGTCTTGGGATTCGGCGCTGGGTTTGGCATGGCGCTTGGAATGCCTAGGATGGGGGTGATGATGGTCGTCATTGCAGGTGGAGCCTTGGGACTCTGGGCGATCTTCCTCATCACCGCTCCCGAGCCGATGATAGGCATCCAGGAAAACCCGGTCACGCTCCGCAAGTTCGTCCGAGGAACCGCCGTTGCTGGATTAATCGGCAGCGTACTCTCCCAATGTATGCAGATTGGAGGCTCGGGGCTTGGATGGGTGATATTCGGTGGTCTCTCGCTTTCACTAGCGGGCATCGCGGCCATGTTCGGAGAGTTCGTTTATTTGCGACGTTTCGCCGAGCGTATACCGGACGACAAGCTTGCCCTAAGCACAACAACTGTGATGTGGGGATATATCATCATGTATGCTGCCGTTCTCATCGTCGGTGTTTTCGCGGCGGTCGCCGGATTGTCGACCGCGACGATTCCGGCAATACCCTCGCCATTCGCACCCTTCGGCGGCTGGCTCGCGGTCATGACGGTTCTCGGCTGCGGCTTTTACATTGGGATGCTTGTCTTCGCGATTTGGTACATTGTGTTGTTGTTTCAGTACCTATGCGCATTCAAACGCGAGGCATCCGCGGCGCGCATAATCTACGCGAGCGACCATCCCCTTGCCGGCCCGACCGTTTAACAATAGTTGTTATTTGATTCTCAATGGGCGTTTCTAAAACTGATGCGCCGGGAGTTCCATGCCTTCGTCGATGTGTTGCTGCGTGGACTGTTCGCCGTCGTAACTGAACAGGACCGGTTCGTCGTCGATCCGTGCATGAAGGTGGACCGGTCGCTTCCAGACCTGGTGCAGCCGCTTCAGCGTTTCCACCGCGTACTTGATTTCGATGTCCGCCCCCGTATGGCGATGAGTCAGGTACAGTTCACCGCGATTGCGGTAATTGCCGTCCATCACGTAGATGTAGGGTTGAGCGTGGTTCGTGAGCATGAACAGAAGCTGTTGCTTGATCTTGTCGAAATCGCGGTTGACCACCACCATCTTCCCCGTGGCCGGGTCCAGTCGATAGTGGTATAGCTTCTGGTCCTCCACGAATTCGGGGGTCAGGAATTCGTCGAGGAACGTCACGTCGTTGTACAGCGCGCGGACCTCAAAAATCTTCTCCCGCCCCGGTGATCCCCTCCCCACCACGCGCCCCTTGGGGGCCTTGTCCTTGCCCCACTCCCGGCGCACGGCCATGTCGTCGCAAGCGTCGTACTTCGGCCCGTAGCGGCCGGTGTTCCAGCGCCGCTCAATGTCCCGAAGCAGCTCAATCCCCAGCTTGTAGGGATTCAAGTGGCCCGGCGACGTCGCCAGCGTCCCGGAGTGATGCTCGCAATAATCGATCAACTCGTCGTCGCGAAGAACGTAATTGGTCATGATCGTGGAGTGCCAGTAGCTGGCCCACCCTTCGTTCATGATCTTGGTCTGGCCCTGGGGGGCAAAATAGTAGGCCTCTTCACGGATGAGCGACAATAGGTCGGATTCCCAATCCTCCAGCGGAGCATTCTGCAACAGGAACAGCAGAACATCCCGCACAGGCTTGTCCGGAAAACGGCGTTTGTCCTTAGCCGCCTCGGCCCGTGCCGCCGCCCGGTCGCTGGCGATGCGATTGGGCGGGTTGATGTAGCGGTCCATGTAGCCCTTCGCCGGATACCTGGTGACCTCCTCGTCGGCACGGCGCTTGCGCTCCTCCGCCGTGACGTTGTCGCCTTCCCGGCGCATGAAAGCCGAGTGCGGGTCGATGAGGTTTTCCAACGAGAGGAACGTGTCCAGCCGCTGCTCGACCTCATCCATGCCGTATCGTTCGACGTATCGCCGGATGCGCGTGGCGTGGTTCGCCATTTCGTCGATCATCTTGCGATTGGTGCGGCTGAACCAGATGTTGTTCTTGAAGAAATCGCAGTGGGCATAGACATGGGCGATCACCGTTTTGTGATCGACGGCCATGTTGTCGCTGAGAAGATAGGCGTAGCAGGGATTGTTGTTGATCACCATTTCATAGATGCGCCCCAATCCGTACTTGTGCTGCTTTCGCAGCCGCTCATATTCCATGCCGAAGCGCCAATGGGGATAACGCTGGGGAAAGCCGCCGTATGCCGCGACCTGCGACATCTGCTCGGAATTCAATAATACAAAGACCGTGGGATAGAAATCGAGCGATTCCCGCCGCGCGAAGTCGGCGATGCTCTCCGCCTGCCGGACGATATCCTTGGGAAGGTTCGAGTTCATTCGGCAGGGCCTTGTGCGACGGAGGTCACGGGAAAGCTCATCCTTATCGACCCGCGGAAAAGAAGGTCTTGATGCTGTCGTAGATATCGTCCTTCGTATTGACGCGACTGGTCAACACCGCGTCGATGCCGGATAGATGTTCATGGATGACGTTGATGAAGTTCCCGCTCCCATACGCGCTCGCCACCTGGCAGTAGCCAAATAAGTTCAATTCCGGCAGAAGGTGCTCGCGCATCAGTGCGCAGCATTCACGGCTGTCCGATTCGCTGCTGTTATCGCCGTCGGAAAAATGAAACAGGTAAATGTTCCACTCGGAAGGGGCGTAGTGGTTGGTGATCAGTTCCCGAGCCAGTCGAAAGGCGCTGCTGATCCGCGTGCCGCCGTCCTCGCGAATGCGGAAGAACGTCTCCCGATCGACTTCGCCGGCGCGGACGTCGTGGACGATGTACCGGCTCTCGATTCCCTGGTAGTTCTTCCGCAGCCAGGCGTCGATCCAGAACGCCTCCAGGCGGACGAGCTCCTTTTGCTCATCCCCCATGGAACCGGATACATCCATCATGTAAATAATGACCGCGTTGGATTGCGGGTTGAGGATGGTTTTCCAACTTCGGTACATCTTGTCGCGGCGCTCGAAGATGATTCGCGGGGCGTCCGGGTTGTACAGGCCGGACATGATCTGGCGGCGCAGCGCCCGGCGAAACGTTCTCTTGAAATGGCGCAGGGACTCGGGGCCGGATTGCCGCACCCCGCTGTACCGGTCGCGCTCCGCGGTGATGCGGTGCTTGCCCTTGGGCTGGATGCGCGGCAGTTTCAGCTCTTCGCCGAGGATTTCGGCCAGTTCATCGAGGCCGACTTCGACTTCGAGAACGTGTTGTCCCTCCTGCTCCCCGCCGGGACCGACTCCGTCGCCGCTGACCTCGTCTCCGGCATTGCCCTCGCCACGGCCGACGCCGGAATCATTGTTATCACCGTAACGGAAATGGGGAATGTCAATGCCGCGGATGGGTATGCTGATGTACTTGCGTCCCTCGCGTCCCAGGAGTTCGCTGCGTGTCAGAAACTTGCGCAGGTCCTCGCGGATCTTCCCCTTGACGATCCGCCGAAAGCGCTGATGATCCTTGTCGATTTGTAAGGCCATAAGTTAATAAGGCACCAAGGCACTACTTCTTCTTCTCCTCCTTCGTGTCCCCGCGGGCGAAGATGCTGGCCACATAGTTGAGGACGTCCGTGGCACTCGTTTCGTTGTACCCGAAGTACTTGATGAGCCGCTGCTTAACGACATCGATCTTGGCCTGGGTCTCATCATCGACCACGCCCGAAACGACGTTCTTGAGCTTGATCGTGTCGCGCTGGTCTTCAAACAGCTTCAGCTCCAAGGCCTTGTGCAAACGGGCGTTGGTGCCGTATTCAAATCTCTTCCCGTCCAGCGAAAGCGCCCCGATGTAGTTCATGATCTCCTGCCGGAAGTCATCCTTTCGGCTCTCGGGGATGTCGATCTTTTCCTCGATGGAGCGCATCAAACGCTCGTCCGGGTTTTCATCCTTTCCGGTGTAACGATTACGCACCCGCTCATGCTGAGTATAGGCGCGTACATTTTCGAGGTAGTTGGAGCAGAGACGGCTGATGGCATCCTCGTCGGCGCTGATGGCCCGCTGGACCTCGGATTTGAGTATGTCCTCGTATTCTTCTCGGACCAGGGCCAGCAGCTCCCGATATCGGCTCTTGAGTTCTTCGTCAGTTATGAGACTGTGGTGGGCCATCCCGCCCTCCAGCTCATTCATCACCATGAAGGGATTGATGCACTTTTCCTGAATGGCCTGGTCGCTGACCAGGGCGTTGGAAAGTTTATCCTGGATGTATCGCGGGCTGATTCCCTGCATTCCCTCCCGCGGCGCCTCGTCGCGCAACTCGCGCACCGAATCCTCCGTGAAGTTGGGGATGCTTTTCCCGTTATAGAGCTTCAGCTTTTGCATGAGCGTCAAGCCGGCCTTCTTGGGTTCCTCCAGCCGAGTGAGCACGGCCCACATGGCGGCCATCTCGATCGTGTGCGGGGCGATATGAATTCCCCGAATCCGTTCCTTGTTGAAGTCCTTATGGTAGATGGCGATCTCATCATCCAGACGGATGTTGTAGGGGATATCAATCTTGATGGTGCGATCGCGGAAGGCCTCCATCATTTCATTGGATTGCAGCTTCTTGTATTCGGGTTCGTTGGTGTGCCCGACGATCACCTCATCGATGTGCGTCTGGGCGAACTTTTTGGGTTTGATGACGTGCTCCTGCGACGCTCCGAGCAGATCGTAGAGAAAAGCGACGTCCAGCTTGAGCACCTCGATGAACTCAATCATCCCGCGATTGGCGATATTCAACTCCCCGTCAAAGTTGAACGCCCGCGGGTCGCTGTCGCTGCCATACTCGGCGATCTTGCGATAGTTGATGTCCCCGGTAAGCTCGGTGGAATCCTGGTTTTTTTCATCCTTGGGTTGGAACGTCCCGATGCCGATCCGGTCCTTCTCGCTGAGAATCAGCCGGCGTACGCGGATGTGCTCCATGACCTTGCGCCAGTCGCCGTCATAGCGAACCAGCAGGTCTTCAAACACGCGCCGACAGAATGGGTCGAGCGTCCCATCGATCCGCAGTTGCGATCCTTCGTCGAGTCCCTGGTTCATTTTCGCCAAAACGGCCTTTCGCGATTCGGGCGGTATCAGCTTGAGCGGCTCTTCGTGCATCGGGCATACATGAACAGTCGTCTTGCCGGATTCGTCGGGGACGTGCCACGTGAAGGTGTACAGCGCACCCTCATCGAGCTTGGAATAATACTCCAGGCCCTTCTTGAGCAGCCTGGCGATCGTGCTCTTGGATGATCCGACCGGTCCGTGGAGCAGCAAGATACGACGTTCGGTGCCGTATTGATAGGACGCCGATTTGAAGAAATCGACCAGGTTCATCAGCGGCCTGTCCAGACCATAGATGGCGTCGGCGCCTTGATCGATGGGATCGGAGAAGAAGTTGTAGCGAACCAGTTCCTGGCGCATGGACATGTACCGCTTGCACCCGAAGTGCATGATCATGTCGTAAATGCGCTGGAAGGCGTTGCGCGCAATGCGCGGATTGCCCGCCACCAATTCCAGGTAGTCCGAGAATGACCCCTCCCAATGCTGCTCCCGGAAGCGATCCAGGTTCAGATGTTCTTCCACAACGGAAACAATATCAGCCGCGTTTCCCATGGCCGGAGTTCTCCATTCGGTAGCCGGACCCCTGTTGTGCCTCATTCCCGGTCGGCTCGGTGCGTGTCGTGGGGACGTGCGTGCGATGCCTCTCGGCGCGCCTGTCCGACCGTCGACTCGCAAACCCGCTGCGCCGACCGGCACCGTCAAAGCCGCTTCCGATAAGATACTTGATGTTAGGAACGCCTAGGCGTCGAGTCAACGTTTTTCGGCGCGCAATGCTCTAGCGCGAACCTCGGCCTTACCGAAAGCCTCTTGAAGGATATCGACCGTGAGGCCCAAACCCTGTTGCTAATGTTTGCCGCAGACCACCGGAAAAGTCCGGTTATACGTCAGCGGCGGACGTGATGCTTGGCAAGCGATTATTCACGATGGCCCGGAGTCTTCGCGTCGCCGCCTCCACGTTGGGTTGACTGATGACCGCCTGACACACGCAGAGGCAGCAGGGAGCGGACCCCAAAACCTCTTCCGCGCTTTCTTCCGAAATCCCCCCGATGGCCACCAGCGGCAATGCAGTGAGCTTTCTTGCTTCACGCAGCAAAGCGGGGCCTGCGATGTGTCTCTGGGGCTTCGTCAACGAGTCGAACATCGGCCCCACCGCGATATAATCAGGAGCTTGCTCGGCTGCCGCCCGAACCTGCTCGATGGTGTGCGTGCTCACGCCTACCGCACACGTTGCCCCAACGATGCGTCGAACGGCTGCAATGGGGAAGTCTTCCTGCCCCAGGTGTACGCCGTGAGCGCCGCTCGCAGTTGCTACGTCGGGCCGATCGTTGACAATCAGCATCGCCCCATGCTCACGGCACAAGGTAACCAGCCGTTTGGCCCGCTCGAGGAGTTCCCGGTCGCCCAGGTTCTTTTCACGAAGCTGCAAACAATCGGCCCCGCCGCGAAGCGCCGCTTCCGCCGTCTCGAACCAGTCCCCCCGGCACAGCTCCTCGGTCAGCAGGACATACAAGCGCACGTCCCCGAACCGTTTACGGGCCTGGGTGGTGAGCGCCAAGCGCCGCTCAAGCTCGTAACCCTGATAGCGAATCTTCTCGATGGCCGCGGCGAAGGCGGGGTCGATGATCTTTCCATACTCCTCGATCACTCGAAGGGCCTCGCTCAACCGGCCCGCCGCCGCATGGGCGACCTGCGCCGCATCCGCCCGTTCGTACTCCCCCTCGGTCCCAATCTCCCGCCCCACGTCGCCTGTGATATCGCGCGATCCGATCAATGCCGTAGCGCCACCCCCTGTGGGCGGCGAGGATCCCCCGTCAAAAGCACCCGACGGAGGGATTTCAACCCGTCGGAAACATTCGACCATTGCGTGCCGCGTTTCCTTTATCGCTGCCGATAATCCCGCGTCGTCCAGCACGAACCGAGCGTATTCCTCCATCACCCGCAGCGCCTCACGGGCACGGTTGAGATTAACATCGACAACCCGAAAAAGAGCTACGTTCGTCGGCCCCGGACATGGAGATGTCGGTGGTCTCCCGAATCCCTTGTGTTCGGCCACAAGTTCTTGCGAGTGAAACGGTACCAGTCTTAGTCCGGTCATCGTGCCACATTCCGGGCACACACCCGAAACATTGCCGGTCAAGTCATACCGGCACTTCGGACATCGGGTTGGATCATAGCGAAACAACGAGGCGATAAGTTGAAGAACTCTCCACCCAGCAGGCACGAGGAGGACCACGATGGGGACCCACATGGGAAAACGAATATTACTGAAGAACACGGAATTCATGGGTAGTGTCGGATTTTTCAACTGAATTCCCGGCAATAGCTTTCCGATTTCGACTATGAAAGGCGATACCTCGTTTCGCTTCCCAAGCGGTATCCACGCAGCCCAAAAACCGGTCGCCGGATCAGTGCCCCAAAATGGATTCACTCCGGGCATTACTTGAAACTGTTGAGGTGGGTTGGATTGCGTGACTCGAAGTCCAGTGCTCCCTGCGTTCCCGGCGGCGCCGACCACCTCAATGGCGTCCTTTTCGGAATGGAAGATCAAAATGCGTGCGAGGCCTTCATAAAAATGAAATACCAACCAGTTTCTATTTGTTACAGGTATTTGAAGAGTCGGCACTGTGGAATGGCTGGCAATGAATATACCAAAAAGGCTAAGCGCGACAACGGCACAAAAATAGGGAAACGCCCTGCGAACCATGATGGCATTATACGCCGCACGGCGCGGCAATCGACGTTCCGCATTCCGGGCAACGCGGTTCAGTTAATCCCGTAAGATTGTAACCGCATTCCAAGCATTCGTTGCGTTTCTTGCGAAGCAGGCGCCGCCGCTCGCGGATGGAATCGCGGATCGGAAGGATCATCAATAGGATCGCCAGCGGCCACACTGGAAGTCGAAAATAGCTCGACTCGACACGCCAAATCTGCTCTCGACTCGCAACGGGTGCCAGTGGTTGCGGGCCGATCGTACTGCGCCATCCACCGCCGACCGGCGGAACCTCGCGACGGTTGCCGATGCGGATCGGCACGCGAAACATCGGCGGAGGCGGCGGGCCGGCGAGGTCGGCGTCCCACGGGTCGAAGTCCCCGGCCGCTGAGTTGAGATACACGAACGATCGAGAATTACTGGCCTCGACATGAAACGATTCCCGCGGCGAATGAAACCAGAACAAACGCACGCGACCGTCGTAAAAATGCAAGAGAAATACATTTCGATCGAAGCGGACGAGCCGGATTGAGGGGATCATCAGGTAACTTAGCGCTCCGCAGACGGCCAGTAAGGCAGCGCCCAATGCGCAAGCGCCCGTGAAGATTTTCCCCCGGCTCATGCCGAAATTATAGCAACCTCCAACGGGCTGGTTCTTCTAGGTGTGGCACAGCGGCTTCCGGCTGGTTTTCCAAAGTGTAGCCCAGCCGCCCCCGGCTGGGTCAAAGACTTCAGCGGAGGGCCATTGTGCCACATTCCCTCGGATGCTTCTATCGCCCGGTCAGGCTCTTCGGCCCGCGCAGCTCGGGAACAGGCGGCAGCTTTGGCGTCGGTCGGTTCTTGAATTTTTCGTAATTTTCCGTCTGCATGCTCGTCAATTCGATCGGTCGCCCCTCGATGAACATGTGCGTCACCAGGGCCACGGTCTGCAACGGCGAATCCGTAGTCACGATCAGGTCGGCCTGCTTGCCCGGTTCGATCGACCCGACGCGATCGGCAATGCCCAGGATTTCCGCCGCACCAAGCGTCAATGCGTACTCCGCCCGCTCCCGCGGCAATCCGTGGGCGACGGCCATCCCCACCATCGTGCCCAGGTCAAAAGCGCTCGAGGCACTTTCCGTTCCAAAACAGAACTTCACCCCGGCGCGGTCCAATTCCGCCGCGCATCGGTAGACCGAATCCCATGTCTCAAATTCTCCCCGTGGATAACTCAACACCGTGGCCAGTATGACGGGGATGTTTTTTTCCTTGAGTACGTCGGCAAGCTTCCAGGCTTCTTGTGCACCCTGAAGAACGACCTTGAGCTTGTGCTTCTCCGCGAATTCAATGGAATCGAGAATGTCCTTGTACGTACCGGCCTCGATGATCACTGGCTTCTCGCCGCGCACGTAGGGGACCATTGCCTCCAAGGTGAGATCGACATCGAATTGAATCTGAGGGTTCGTTGCGGCCAGTTGCTTCACTTCCGCGTAGTGCTTGGCCTTGGCGATGTAGTCTTCGAGTTGTTTGACTGCCTTCTTGTGCTCGTCGGTCTGTTTCTTCTTCGCTTCCTTATCTTCCGGGAGTTGAACCGGCAGACTCGGCACGTTCATGTGCAGCCCGAACGCATCGACCACAAGCATTTCCGGCGCAGTCCACCCGTCCAGATGAATCACCGCGCTTTGCCCGGCGATGCGCCCGCCGGTGGGTCTTACCAGGGCCGTTGTGATTCCCGCCGTGCGGGCGATTCGAATATGCTCGCTGTGCGGATGGACCGCGCTGGCGGCCTGCAGGTGCGGGTTAAAGGTTCCGATCTCGCGGAAATCCCGGGTCGCGCGCAGCGAATCGACTTCGCTCAAGCCGAGTATGCTTCCGGCGTCAATCAGCCCGGGATAGACGTGTAGCCCCGTTCCGTCGACGACGCCCGCGCCCGGCGGAATCGCGCCATCGGCGCCCACCGACAGAATCTTATCCTCAACGATCACCACCGCGCCCTTCTCGATCACCGGGCCGCTTATGGGATGAATGGTCGCGTTCACGATGGCGTATGCCCGATGCGGCGTGGCCGGAACCGAACGGTCCACGATGGTGGGACCGGCCTTCCATTCCGCTTGAGGCTCGATCGGATCGGGCCGCGAATCCTCGAAATAAACTTCGCCGTCGATCAAGGTCATCACGCATTTGCTGAACGTGCTGAGCGGGTGGCCGTTGTAGATGGCGAGGTCGCCGTCCTTTCCGACTTCGATGCTTCCCACGCGCTCGTCGATTTGCAATTGCATCGCCGGGTTGAGTGTGATGAGCCGCAAGGCCTGGTTCTCATCAAGCCCGCCCCACTTGATGCACTTCGCCGCTTCCTGGTTCATGAAGCGAATGGTGTTCGCCGAATCGGAGTTGACCGAACTGTTGACGCCGTACGCAGTCATGAGCGCGACGTTGTGCGGAATCGCCCCGTAGGCTTCCACTTTGTAGGCCCAGTCGTTGGCGAAACTTGTGGCCCCGCAGCCGTGCCGCGCCAGCTCCGGCGCGATGCGATAGCCTTCCAGGACGTGGTGCAAGGTGCCGATTCGGATTCCGTAGTCTTCAGCCACGGCGAGCAATCGAAGAATCTCTTCCGATCGATAGCAATGGCTATGGACCGTCATCTTGCCGGAAAGCACGTCGGCCAGCGCCTCGAGACGCAAGTCCTGCCGCGGCAGCGGCACATCCTCTCCGCCCTGCGACTGCCGGTTGTAGTCGTCCCACTCTCGTTGGTACTCCTTCGCCGCTTCAAAGGCCGTGCGGATCACCGCTTCTACCCCCATCCGTGTATTGGGATAGCGCTTCCCGAAATTCTCGAAGAAGTTCGCCTGGGTCACGTTCTCGCCGAGTGCGAACTTGATGACGCGCGGGGCGTCGGCAATTACCATTTCCGACACCGGCCGCTCGTACTTGAGCTTGAAGATCACGTTCTGGCCGCCGATGGGGTTGGCCGATCCGTGCATGGCGTGGTGCGTCGTCGCCCCTCCCGCGAGGGCCCGGTAGATCGACACGTCGTGCGGATCGATGGTGTCAACGATTCGAACCTCCGCACTGATCGCGTTCACCCCCTCATTCACGCCGTCAATCCCCAGGTGTGAGTGCGGATCAACAATGCCCGGCATGACGAAACGACCCGCGGCGTCGATGACGGTAACTCCCGAAGGCGCGGTAACCTCGGTTCCGAAGGCCGCGATTTTTCCGTTGCGAATCAGGATCGATCCGTTCGAAATCCTTGGCCCCGTCACCGGAAGGATGGTCGCGTTCTTCACCAGCACGTTTCCGCCGGTTTTCGTTTTCGGAATTCGATCAGCCTTGAGTTCGACGGCCCAGGACGGCCCCTTGTCTTCCTCCTCGGTGGGCGCTGCCGGTTCTTTCTTGGTCTCTTCCTTCTCCGCCGACTTTTCGTCAGGCACCTCCTCCGGAGATTTTTCGCCTTCAGGCCGGTCGCCTTTCTTTTCCTTATCTCCCTTCTCCTTTTCATCGTCCGCGTCGATTTCGATTTTCTTGCCGTCGATGAACACGTACTTGACCCTGGCGCTCTTGTCGGAGAGCGGTTTGGTCATCACCGTCACGTTGGCCACGCAACCTGGAGCGATGTTGCCGAGCTGCCCCTTCATCACCAGCATTTCCGCGGGGTTGACCGTCAAGGCGGCCAGAGCCGCCTGCTCAGGCAACCCCTTCTCAATCACCAGACGAAGGCTCTCCATGAACTCCGAAGGCTTCTTGAACGGACGCGTCGTGAACGCGAAGGGAATGCCGGCCTCATGCAGGCGAATCACGTTGGCCGCCTGCTCCTCCCACAGGCGGCGGCGCTCCTTGCGGAGCCGAAGTGGCTCGTAAATCTTCTCTTCTTTTTTCGGCTCCTTCGATTCCGCTTCCTCTTTTTCGCCCTTGGGCTCGGTGGACTCCTCTTCCGTTTTGGACGGCTTGGCATCCGGCTTCTTGGGATCGGGCTTGGACTTTTTCTTTCCGTATTCCGGCTCTTCGTCGAACTTGAGGCTGACGATCAGCGGCACGCGCTCGTTCTTGATCCGATCGCTGACTTCCCAGGCTTCCTTAGCACCGGTAATGGCCACGTCGAGTTTGAATTCAGAGGTCAGGTTCAGCGCCCGCCGGATTTCATTGTCCGTGTTGGCCTCGAAGAAAACGTGTTGCGACCGTCCCAGCAGAGGCTGGAGGTACTCCAGCGCCGCGTCCGTCGGCGGACGAATCGCGTCGGTGGGATGGCGTTCGTAGTACTTCTGGAGCTTGGCATGTCGGCGGGCGTCGAACAGAACCTGGCGGAACTGGGCGAAGATGCCGAGGATCGTTCGAGGGTACTCGCCCGCTTCGCCGATCGTGAACGACCCGTGTTGGGCGACATTGGAAGCAAGTACGGCCCGACGGATTGGATCGTCCGACAGATTCACCAGATCGCTGCTTCCACCCAGCAGCCCGTCACGCGGGGCGATAAGCGCCGTTGTAAACCCCACGGATCGATAAGCTTCCAGCTGTTTTTCGTCCGGGACGTATTGGTCGATGGCTCGCGTCTGAGGACGAATGCCCCGCCGCTCCGCAAACCGCGTGGCCGGCATAGGCCCCTCACGAGGATCGGGGCGAAAATCCTCGGTGCGTTCACGTTCCTCCTTGGTCCGTTCCTTTTCGGGGATGCCCAGATTGGTGAGCGCGTCGATAAAACCCGGATAGGCGATCAAGCCCGACCCGTCGACCCGCTCCGCATGGGCGGGGATGCCGATATCGGTCCCCACGGCCACGATCCGACCGTCGAGCATGACGATTGTGCCCGATTCAATTGCCGTGCCGGTCCCGGTAACAATCTTGACGTTGGTCAGCGCCGTGGGCGTCTCAAACTCGCCGCGGGAGGAGTGAACCACGATCCCCGAAAAAACCAAAGCAAGGCAACCAATCAACCGCCGATCGCATCCGTTTTTCACGACTTTCTTCCTTCTTTGAACGAACGTCTTACGCGAGAAACCACGACCGGGCAGTGTAGGGAGTGTACGCGGCAGTGTCGATAACCGATCGAGGGGCGTACCAGCGGGAGACGGGACAAACCGCTACCTTCGTGCTAGAACTTGCTGGCAACCCGCACGATGAGACGGCTTGGCGGGTGGAGCAAACGCTTGGCAACCATTCTCGTAACCGGCGGAGCGGGATTCATCGGATCGCATCTGGTCACCCGGTTTGTTGAGCTTGGTCATCGCGTTCGGGTTTTAGACAACCTTAGTACGGGCCATCGTTCGAACCTCGCGCACCTGGGCAGCCGGATCGAATGGATCGAGGCCGACCTCCGCGATGCGACGGCCTGCCGAAAGGCCTGCGACGGGGTCGAATTCGTCTTTCATCAGGCCGCACTCGGATCAGTCCCCAAATCCGTAGAGGATCCACAGACCAGTCACGACGTGAACGTCAACGGGACGTTCAACCTGCTCCTTGCCGCGGTCCAACACAAAGTGCGCCGCTTCATCTACGCCGGGAGCAGCTCCGCTTACGGCGACACCGAAGAATCACCCAAGCACGAGAAGATGCGTCCTCGACCGCTCAGCCCGTACGCCGTGCAGAAGCTGACTGGTGAGGAGTATGCCGCCGCCTTTTTCGTTTGTTATGGATTGGAGACGATCACCTTGCGCTACTTCAATGTGTTCGGGCAGCGGCAGGACCCCAAGAGTCAATACGCGGCCGCCATTCCCGCGTTCGTAAGCGCGATTCTGCAAGGACAGTCCCCTACCGTCTACGGCGACGGGGAACAATCGCGGGACTTTACTTATGTCGACAACGTGGTGGATGGAAACCTGCTGGCTATGTCCGCAAGTAAGACCTGCGGCGAGTCGGTCAACGTGGCCTGCGGCGGGCAGATTACCATTAACCAGGTAATCGAAGCGATCAACAGGGTACTTGGGACAAAGGTCCGCCCGCGCTACGTTGACCCCCGACCCGGCGACGTTCGGCATTCATGCGCCGACGTGCGGCTGGCAAATTCGTTGCTCGGATATGTTCCAAGAGTCTCGTTCGAGGATGGATTGCGCCGCGCGATCGACTACTACCGAGGCCTTGCGTAAAGGAATGTCGAATGCGGAATGCAGAATGCTAAGACATTGAGGCACGAGGCATTATGGCATGGGTACTACTGCCTCTTGACTCTCTTTTTCCGCATTCGATTGGTGAAACCGATGAACACCGGCCGAGACGTCAATTTGCGTCAATACGCGGATCATCGCCGCGACTGGCGGGAGAACGCGTACATCTACCCGGTGATATCCCGGCGCAGCGGCGGGCTGAGCATCGGCATCAACCTGAATCCCGATACGGCCTGTAATTTCGACTGTGTTTACTGCCAGGTGGACCGCACGGGGACGCCGCGCGTCCGCGAGGTGAATGTAGCCGCGCTTAAGGTTGAGCTATCGCAGATGATCGCCGACGCTACAAGCGGCGCACTTTTCGACGATCCGAGTTTCGCGGATGTCCCGTCCGAACGGCGGAAGATTCGCGATTTTGCCTTTTCTGGCGACGGGGAGCCGACGACTTGCAAGCATTTTCGAGAATGTGCGGAGCTGGTAGCCCGCCAGAAGCGAGATGCCGGTCTTCATGATGCCAAGATCGTCCTCATTACCGATGCCTGCTACCTGACCAGACCGGAGGTGGTCGCCGGGTTGGCAATCCTCGATCAAAACAACGGCGAAATCTGGGCAAAGCTCGACGCCGGCACGGAAGAATACTATCAGCGAGTTAATCGGCCCAACTATCCTCTGCGGCATGTGATGGAGAACATCATCTCCGCGGCCAAGGTTCGGCCGATCGTGATCCAATCACTGTTCATGCGATTGGACGGGCAGGGACCGGATTTGGCGGAAGTTTCGGCGTTTTGCGATCGTCTCAACGAGGTAACCCGCGCAAACGGGCGAATCGCGTACGTTCAGGTCTACACGGTCGCCCGACGGCCGGCGGAAAGCTTCGTAACCGCCCTTACCGACGCTGAGGTCGATCACATACGTAACCTTGTTCGCGTGCAAACGGGCTTGCGGGCCGAATCCTATTACGCCGCGAATTGATATATCTTTGGGCGCCGAATTGCATTATTATCGGTACCTGTTCGTCAAGTGACTTGCAATCAGATTTCGTAACTACAATCCCCTCGAGGGTAACGTCCCCCTGCTTCAGCGCAGCCCGTAACCGACCGAAGCTAAACGAGAGACCGAAAATGAGTGTTGTTGCTATGATCGTTGCGCCTTCATGAAGGATTCGCCTTGCGCATAGAGTTCAAGAAAACGCCGTCAGTACTGATAGCCGTCCTCCTTGGCGGCCTCGGAACACCCCAACCGGTTTTCTCGGCAGAAAAGTCCCCGTTGCTGGGTCCAACCAATCGTGACGAAATGTCCGCTCTCGTTCGCGCCCTCGGTGATTCCGACTACGAGGCGAGAATGTACGCAACGCAACGTCTCTGCGCGATCGGAATGGAAGCGCAGGAACTGCTGCAGGCCGCGGCCGGGGGCAGCGACGTGGAAGCGGCCCTCCGTGCCAAACAACTCCTTGCCATATTCGATCGCCTCTGGTTTTCCGGCGTCGATGTGTCTCTGTCGTTCTCCAAACCCGTTTTCGATTGGCTGGAACCAGTCGACTTGAACATCACCATGACAAACCGTTTGCCCTATCCGGCGCGTGTGCCGTTCGACGTAGACAGAGTGGGACAGCCGCCCTCGGCTGTCGGAAGCGGCGACGCCGACGACGCTCGCCAGGTTGCGGACATGCTGGATGTGGCCGAATGGCTCAAAGTGCAAACTCCCGAAGGACGGGAGCTGGAGCTTCGAGTGGATGACATCAGCGGCGAACCGGCCGTATTCGCCGTGGTGCAGTCGCGTCTCGCTGGCGGACCCGGCGGCGTTCTCCCGCCCGGCGAGCGAATCACCGTAACTGCTCGGGCCTTCAATCGCGGTTGGGCGAGGTTCCCTCTATTGGACCGCGGCGAGTACACGGTCCAATTGGACTATGTGCCGGACTGGACGGACGAAGTCTTGGTTGCCGCTCGGGCAGGTAGGGTGGTCAGCAACCCCGTGACAGCCACTGTCCGCGACGGCGCCCCGCCAACTGTCTCGCGGGTGGGAATCCAGACCGATTTGATCGTCGAGCGCGACGCGGCGACCATCGTCGCCCGACTGGTCAACCGCACCGACCAACCGGTACTCATCAACACGAACTTCGGTGGCGCCGTCCCCTTCGCCGACGGTCGATGGGTTTACGAACTTGACCAGGCCCGTCGAGATATTCCTCTAATTCCGAAGCCGGGGGCATCCTGGCACGATTTTGAGCCGAAACTCCTCGTCCAGGTCGGCCCTGGTGAATCCGTCGAACTTACCCGTGTTTCTATCAATGATCTTCGTAAGACCCTGACGGACGTCGGCGCTGATCTTTCCGGCGATCGCTGGAGTGTTTACTTCACTTATATCAACCTGTGTGATCGTCAATGGCAGACGCGCCAAGGATCAGCCTTGGTGGGCAACGAGCAAGCTCCGGTGTTCTTTCAGCAACCGCTGCCCAGGCGAACTCTGGCCGTCCGCCATAGCAGCAACCGCCTGCCCGCCCCGGGTCTCGATTAAGCTTACGTCCCAAAACCAATCCAGGCCGCGACGGGATGAATCCCCGGCGCGGGAATGGCCCTCACGGTACCTTGGATTCCCAGTTCTAGGACCCAAACTTTATGGCTTGCCACAGGTAACTGACCGATACGACCCGAAGGGTGTTCGCCGCCGGATCAATCGGTGTGGACACAGGGTTACGGGCCGACTCGCATGGCGAATTAAACCAGCATCAAGGGTGAATCCTCATGAAAGAATCCAGTAACAACTCGTCCACGTCTGACGCACAGGAAATCCAAAAGCTGGTAACGAACGCCCAGGAACAGGGGGTGTCCGACTGCTATACCGGCAAGCGACGTTGGATGCGGTTCACCGCCGGAATGCGTTTGGAGATCACGACCGACATCGGCGTTCCGTCGGCGTCCCTGCACGTCACCATGCAGAACGTTTCCGAAGGCGGTTTCGCGTTCTGGTCCAAGCGTGAAGTCCGGCAGCACACGCCCCTCTTTATCCGCGAGTTTTCGAAGGAAGGCGACAGGGAATGGGTCTCGGCCAGGGTCAGCCACTGCACCGTCGGCATCCGAGGCTACCTGGTCGGCGGCGAATTCGACAACGCCACGAAGGAAGATCAGGCATCATCCAAAAACCAGGGCTTTTGAGCCTTGCAGGCCCACAATCACTTCTTGTTCTCCTGACCCATAATCTCAGTAATTGTGCCCTTGTCAGCCCATCGATAGGCTGTATACTGGCTGTTCTTGGTCTGCGCGGGGAATTGTCCCCACGGGCATTGTGGACTTCATTAGTCGTTGAGGTGGCCTATGTCGCGAGTGTGTCATTTTACAGGAAAGAAGACCCGCGCCGGGCGTTCCATCGCCCGTAAGGGTAAGGCAAAGTACCTCGGCGGCGTGGGCCGTAAGACCACGGGCAGCACCAAGCGCAAGTTCAAGCCCAACATCCAGCGCGTCCGCGCGGTTATAGACGGCAAGGTTTGCCGAATCCAGATTTCGGCCAAGGCCATCCGCATGGGGCTGCTGCAAAAGCCGACAGCTCGCAACTGGGATGTCGCAACCACGCCCGACGGGCCTCAGGCGACCCATGGCGCTGCAACCCTTTCCGACGCCGGCTAACTCGATCTTTCTACTTCGCACCATGACTGGGACCGTCGCGGTCTCATACCGCTCGTAGCCATCGACCTTGGCAATTCGGGACTTGACGAACACGCTTGCCAGTTCTATAATTTTCAGAAACTATTGAAAGGAATGGCCATGTCCGAAGATCGATTCGAGGCCGCCAAGGGCTTGTACATCCGTCGATGGGGGGAGATGGCCGCGACTTGGGGCATCTCCCGCACCATGGCCGAGATTCATGCCCTCCTTTACCTGACCGGCGATCCCCTTTGCACCGACGACGTGATGGAGCAGCTTGCCGTATCCCGCGGCAGCGCCAGCACCAACCTCCGCCAGCTCGTGAACTGGGGGCTGATCCACCGCGTCCACCAACGCAACGACCGCAAGGAATACTTCGACGCGGAGCGAGACGTTTGGACGATGTTCGAGACCATCACGCGCGAACGCCGTCGCCGCGAGGTCCAGCCCATCGTCGAGACCTTGCAACGGTGCATTCACTTGATCGAGGAGGATAGCGGCCGCCTCACCGGCCAGGCGCGCAAGGAAGCCGAAATCTACCGAAAACGCTTCTCGGACATTCTCGAATTCTGCGGCTTGATGAACATGTTGTTCGACCTGATGAGCAAAGCCGGCCGCACCGGCCTTAAACCTCTCGCCAAGACCATCGGGAAACTTGTTGGATAACGCCCGTACCCAATCCGGGGCGGGAATGCCGCTCAAGAAATCACGTTCTCGCCTTCACGCCGGGACTCATCCAAGGATGTGTTATAGGTACAGATTACGGTTGCTCGAATTCACTCTGTTCCAGCAATTGAAACCGAATTCTAGAAGTCTTGTGAAGGCTAGAGCGCGCTTCTATCGGACTTAGCCCATCGGTCCACAATATTCCCCTGATGCCCTAATTTGAATACATCAGCAAGCCTGCCCGTAACGTACACTTTGATAAACGCTCGATTGCGCGAACGAAAACCATTGGACACAATTGAAAGGTTGGATCATGGAGAACGCCCCCGCAAACCCCAAGAATCAGAACCGCCGCCGGAATTACCTCATTAACCCGGCGTTTCAGTGGAAGCAGGCCGGAACGATCGCGTTGATCGTCTTCTTCACTTCCACGATTGTCGGCTATGCCACCTTCGGGATTCTGCACGAGCAAGCCCGGCATCGCCTTGCCGACCCCAACGGCTTTCAAGCAGATGTAGGCAGCGTGATCCTGTTTTTTTCCATCGGGTGTTCAGCGCTGACGGCGGGCGGGATCGGGTTTTGGTCGATTTTGATGACCCACCGAATCTGCGGACCGGCCCACGTGCTGGAACGTGCCATGCAGGAGCTTTGCGCCGGCCGTTTCCCCGTCATGCGAGGTCTGCGCAAGAAGGACGAACTGCAAGCACTATACGCTTCCGTAAGCGGAGCGGTGGACGCCTTGAAAGCGAAGACGCGCTGTGAGCTTGCGGTCATTAGCGAAGCGCTGGATATTGCCAGGAACGCGCGACAAGCCACCGACGCCCTCCGTCAAAGCAGTCTGCAAACCCTGGCTTCACAGTTGGAATCCGTTCGTCGAGACCTGGCTGAGAGTCTGCAACCCAATCCGGCAACGCCCGTTTCCATGCCGGCGCTGAAAGGCGTGGCCGAACCGTTGGGGGAGCCTTCTGCGACGCCGACGACAGCATAGACTGTAACGCCGGTTGATTCACCCCGGCGAGTTCCCAAAGCCGTCCCACGGGCCGGCGCCTCCATTCGCTTCTCTGCAAGATTCCACGCGGGTTTCAATTCGGGCGGCAATACCGTCGAAAAGCGCGATTGATACGCACCCTGGTTCCCGCTATGCTAGAGCAAACTCCGATTTTGTGTTCCACCTCAGGTTAGCCTCCCCCCTTGCCAAGGGGGGACTGAGGGGGGTTCATGCGGACCACAAACGTCGAATGCTCTAAAGGTCCGTTTGGAGACTCCGTTTCGGAAGGCAAGTCATGAATGCCGGTCGAATCGCTTGGAGCATCGTGGGATGGCTGTCGTTTTCCACGGCTGCCTGGCCCGTGGAGCAAGTCGCCAAGCTCGTACCCGCCGACAACAACGAGACTAATTATTTCGGATTCAATGTCGATGTCAGTGGCGAGTACATCGTTGTGGGCGCGCCATTTGATCAGACATTGGACTCGGGAAACCCGCATGGGGCGGCTTACATCTTCAAACGCGACGCGGGAAATTGGGTCCAACACGCCAAAATCTACCCCTCGGTGCTTCGATTCTACGGGCAGTTCGGGTAATCCGTGGCGATCGATGGCGACCGCTTGGTCGCTGGTTCTCCCAAGCTTGACCCGGCGGGCACCCACTACGGAGCAGCCTATGTGTTCCGTCGCGACGCGGGTGGTTGGACGGAGGAAGTCAGATTGACATTGCCCGGATCACCAGGACCGGGAAACGCATTCGGTAGTTCCGTCGCCATCGAAGGCGACGTGGTGGTAGTGGGGGCGTACGAGCTGGACCGCGCCTATGTCTATCGCCGCAACGGGACGCAATGGCTCGAGGAGGCCGTACTCACTGGCGCGGACACGACCACGGGAGACATCTTCGGTTGGGCGGTTTCGATTTCCGGGGGACGAATCGTAGTCGGAGCAATCTACGACCATTCCTCTGGTCAATACGCTGGGTCGGTGTATGTTTTCGTTTGGACGGGAACAAACTGGGTACAGGAAGCGACGCTGAATGGCGCCACGGGGGACGTATTTGGCTCTGCGGTTTCGTTATCCGGAGACCAACTCCTGATCGGCGCGCCCGGGCATAACAACGGTGCTGGTACGGGCTATGTCTTCGCCCGCAATCCAAATGGTTGGGTTCAACGAGCCAAACTGACCGCGTCGGACGCAGAAGCCTACGATTTGTTCGGAGGAACTGTCGCCCTCCACGGCGCCCTGGCCATGGTGGGAGCGCCCCGCGACAGCGAGGCGGGCTTCCGAGCTGGCGCGCTCTATGTCTTCCAATCCAGGTGCGGGCAGTGGGTACAGACCCAGAAGCTATTACCCTTACCCGGCGACGGTCTGGGTGTATCCCTCGGGATGGACGGTACGCACGCCGTGAGCAATTCCTATGTCTACTTCACGCCGCCGCTGCCGTCGTGCGTTCCCGCCTTGTCGAGGTGGGGGGTAGTGGTGATGATCCTTGGCATTGCCGCCGTGGCGGCAGTGCGCTCTCGAAAACTGCCCAAACTTGGCACACTGGTTTGCGCGGTTGCCTGGACCGCCACGGCCTCAGGATTCGAACCTAATTTCAACGCCCCGCATCACCCGGAACATGTACTGGTGCGCTTCAAGCCAGCGACGACCGCCTGAGTTGAAGCCCGGATAGAATCACTTCGGCCAGACGCCGCTCGCATACCCGCGGGCAGCGCCAATCCTTCCTATTACCTCTCCCAGGGACCGATCAAAGACCGCAATTCGGACATTCTTCAAGCTCATCGCCCTTGACAAACGTGTGGGCACGAGAAAGAATCTGATCGGCCGAGCGTAGCGCCCTAACTTCCGTGCTCGGTAAAAGTTGAAGCCCCAAACTGCGGCCACGCCGTCCGACGCACTGAGATGTCGAATTGACTTTACAGCCTGCCGTGATCTGAGGATACTTTCGACCAAGCCGCAGGTGTCCGTCCGCGGCTAAGGGGTATTCGACTTAGGGAACCATTGATGGCCGGCACACAAGCGGTTTGGGGCATTGACGTGGGGCGATGTGCCCTCAAAGCCGTCAAACTCCGCGCCGCGGCCGACGGCAAGGTCGAAATCGTCGCCCATGAGTACGTCGAACACGCCAAGATCCTTTCCCAACCGGATGCCGATCGTCACGCGCTGATCGGTTCGGCCCTGGAAAAGTTTCTCTCCCACAACGATATTTCCAAGGACCAGATCGTGGTCAGCGTCCCTGGTCAACACACCCTGGCGAGATTCTCCAAACTTCCGCCGGTGGCCGCCAAGCGCATTCTCGACATCGTCCGCTATGAGGCGGACCAGCAGATTCCATTCGACATGGATGAGGTCATCTGGGACTACCAGACGTTTCAGCAGGAGGGTTTGCCCGATCTGGAAGTGGGCATCTTCGCCATGAAGCGTGAGTTGATCCGCGAGCATCTCCTGCACTTCGAACAGGCGGCGATTGAACCGATCGGGGTGCAGTCTGGTCCGCTGGCGGTATACAACATGGCCCATTTCGATGGATTGATAGGCAAGGATACTGCCATACTTCTGGACATCGGCGCCGAAAATACGGACCTGGTCGTCGCCACCCAGGATAGCCTATGGACGCGGACGATTCCCATTGGCGGCAACAGCTTTACGGAAGCGCTGGTGAAGTCATTTAAGCTGTCCTTCTCCAAGGCCGAGAACTTGAAGCGCACGGCGGCGACAAGCAAGTACGCGAGGCAGATTTTCCAGGCCATGCGCCCCATCTTCGCCGACTTGGTGCAAGAATTGCAGCGTTCCATCGGCTTCTACTCCACTACCCATCGCGATACAAGAGTCGAGAAAGTCGTGGGGGTCGGCAACGCATTCCTCCTGCCTGGATTGCAGAAGTACCTTCAGCAAAACCTTGGCATGACGGTTGAGCGTCCGGAATCCTTCAAGAACATCGTCCCCTCGCCCATCGCCGACCAACCCGCTTTCCGTGAGCAGCACTTGAGCTACGCCGTCGCCTACGGCCTTGCCTTGCAGGGTTTGGAGGTGACCAAGGTCACGAGCAATCTGCTTCCCACGGAAATCGCCAAGCAGGTGGTCTGGCGGAAAAAGCGACCCGCCTTTGCGGCGGCAGCGGCGTGCCTGGTCGTTGCGGGTGGGCTGATCTGGTTTCGGCAAACTTCCGACATGCGCGCGCTCGCCGCGGGGTCCGAGGGATTCCCGCCGTCGCTCTCCGCCGGACAAGCGCCAGGGATTATTGAGAACGGTCCGCCAGGATCGCTTTCCGATCGGGCCAGGGCCCAGTCGGTGGTTCTTGCGCACCAGGAACTGAAAAAGCAACTCGGCGCCCTTACCGGGAAAGGCCAACGCGAACGTACCGAAACCGAGAAACTCATTGAGTTGCAACATCAAAAATCGACCATCGTGAAGATTCTCGAGGCCATTCACGAATCGGTGCCGATCCCCGATGGACCGCTCGGCCAGGCGACGACGCAGCAGGCCGTCTTGGAATCGATTAGCACCACGCCGCGCGGACAACGAAAGCAGGTTTTCATCGAATCGCTGGACATGCTTTACGAGCCGGACCTTCGGATCGTCAATTGGCAGAGCATCATCGAGGTCCCGCCGCCCATCAAGAAATACGATGTCAATGTAGGCGTCGAAATCCCCGGCATTCATATCAAGATCACCGGTACGACGCCCAACGAAGGGGGGATAAAGTTCATCAGAGATTCATTCATGGACGCCCTTCGCAAGAACGGGCGCAAGCCCGGTACGGGTTTTTTCATCGACCACATGGCGCTGGCGGAGGCCAGCAAGATGGATACGGCGACTACGAGCGGCTCTCCCCGCGTTGCGACGGGGCGGGGATCGACTCGCGGCGGTCCCGTCGCTCCAAGCACCACTTCCGGCCGAGCTGAAAAAATCGACGCCGTGACGCTCGAACAGACGGACAATGACTGGCGCTTCGAAATCTGGGCCAATGCCATCTTGGAGGAGTTTCCCGAGAGTGGCGAGGCTGCAGAGGACCCAGCCGCCAAACCATAGAGGACGCGACGAATGGACTTTGTACGGCGCAACTTGTTCCTGATTTTATGCGGCGTGGGCGCTCTGATCGGCATCGGTCTCGGCGTTACCGGTCTGCAGGCGATGCCCAAAGTGGTCAATGAGATGGAGGCATCCGCGGGCGTTTATCGATCGCTGGAGGGGCTGCCGTCCCAACCCGTCAATCAAAGAATCATCGATGCCGAGAATCAGCGCATCGAGTCGATTCAGGAAGATCATGCAAAGGTCATCGAGCGTGCCAAGCAGCTTTACCAATATAAGCCGCTTCTACCGGATGTTTTCCCCAACGGTCCGCCGATCAAACGCATTGAATTCCGCGACAAGTACACGGAGGCCATGAAGGAATTGCAGGACTCTCTTCACTGGGGCGGTCCCCCGACTTCTTCAGAAATCGCGGTGATGAAAGACAAGATCGAAAACGAGAAGGCGGCCCAGAAGCAGTTCGGTGGCGAGCCGACCGCACCGCCGGGTCCCGGCGCTTCGGGCGCTACCGGAACGCATACATCAGCGGAGGTGTTGACCAGGCTGGGAGCGAAGAATGACGCGACGGCCCGAGCCTCGATCGCCGCGGCGCAAGAGGTTTTCTGTTACGCGGTCAGTTTTCTGGAGGACAAGCTTCCCGTCGATCGCGCGGCGAGCCTGGACTACTGGATCAGGATGAGGGAAATGGGAACGGTTGATGCGCCGGAACCGGACGACGTCTGGCGGGCGCAGGTCGGCTATTGGATCCAGAAGGACGTTATAGACGCCATCGTGGCGGTGAACAACGAGGCGGCCAAGGCGGCGGATCAGGCCAAGACCGACAAGTGGGTGGGCATCATGCCCGTCAAGGAGGTCATCTCCATTCGCGTGTCCGATTACGTGCCGCCCACGGGCGGTCTTTATGCCGTCGCCCAGCCGGTGGGCTTTGGGGCTGCATTGCCGCCCGGCACGGCCGAGACTGTATTTTCCGGCACGGCCTCCGGCGATTCCTTCGACGTAGTCCAATTCACCGTGAAGCTCGTCATGGACCAGCGGGACATCCCGTTGTTGGTCGAACGATTGTGCAACAACAGCTTCCGAACTCTGTTGCGTGTTTCGTACCACAGTATGGGGGTAAACAAGTCCATGACCGGCAAGATCTACGGGTCGGAACCGACGGTCATGGTGGTGATGGATTTCGAGGCCATCCTTCTGGGTGAGGTATTTCGGCCCATGATGCCGACGGAAGTTTGTGAAAAGTACGACTGGATCAAATGCCCGGAGCACAGTGCTGACGACAAAGGGGGATGAACGGTTCGTGGACAAGGTAAACTGTACAGGCCCAGTAGGCGCTAGCTGATTCTTGGGTTCGGAGATTCATGGCCAAGCAACTGGTAAATCCAATTGAGCGGCATGCGGAAAAGGCTGTGCTGGGCCTTGCCGGTCTGGCTCTGGTCGCCGTAATCGCTCTGTACCTGGTGACCTCCCCGAACCAGCTTGAGCTTGGCCAGGAGAAAGTGTCGCCCGGTCTGATCGACGGGAGAGTTGCGCAGAAAGCCGTTGAGGTCGCAGGGCGGCTCCGTGCGGCCGAGCCAAAAACGGCCCAGTACGAACCGCAATTCGATCAGTTTGCCCGCTCGTTGCAGCCGCTTGTCCCCGCGCCCCTTCCGGGCGCCGTGGCGATCGGACCGGAGGTGCCCATCGTTGACAAGGCAGGAAGGGCTACTGGACAGGCGGGTCTGGTGGTGGTCAACCGACCCGATAAGCCTACGATCAGCCAGGGACGCTCCACCATCGTGGCCCCGGCGGCCGGGGGGCAGACGCGCTATGTGCCCGTGGACTGGGTAACGGTTTCGGCTTTGTTTGACGTGAAGGCCCAGGCCGAGCGGCAACGCCTGGAATATGGAGCGAAGCACGACGAGATCATTTTCGCCCTTCCGGAGATCCAGCGACGCCGCCGGCTTCCGAATGGGGGTTGGTCGGACGAGGATTGGAAAGATGTGACGGCTTGGCCCACCCCCAAAGTTCCACGTGAGCCGGTGGTTACGATGTTCGAGGATGGCGGCAAGAAGGTCGTCGATAGGGAGGTATTGAAGGAAATCGACAAGTTTTATGCGGATTTGCAGGATCCCAGATTGCAAATCAATATCCTTCGTCCTGAACCTCCTGGCATGGTCCCTCCGACGCAATGGGCGTTACCAATCGTTACTTCCTATCGCGACGTCATGATGCAGGACGATGAGTATCTCGTTCCCCAGGGCCCCCCCTCTGCTGATCCCTTTGACCGCTACGGACTATCCCGGGAGCCGGTTAAGAAGAAGGAAGCGGCCGAGCCCAAGCCCGGCGAAAAGCACGCCGCCATGTTGGCGGAAGGGCAGAAGCTCCTCGAAAGCGCCCGGCGGCATAACTCTGAAAACGATGCCATCCTGGCCATCAACATCGCCGTGGACATCATGTCCGATCGCGATCCGCCGCCCAACCCTGCTGACCAGACTAAAGCGGACAAGCTGCACAAAGAGGCCACGCAGGCGAAGAATGATATCAAACGAAACATCGCCATGGGCAAGGCTGGTGCCCAGCCTGGCGGCAATCAACCCGCTGGGCAACCGACCAAATCGCGTGAACGCTTGCCCTCCCAGCAGATCTGGGCCCACGACGCCGCCGTCGGCAGCATCATCAACGGCGAAACGTACCAGTACCGCATTCGGTTCCGCATTTACAATCGCCTAGCGGGCGGAGTGGACAAGTTCAGCAATCCCGATCTGGCCGCCACCGTGTATATCGCCGGGGAATGGTCGGAACCGTCGGACCCCGTGGTCATCGAGCCGGCGACAAAGTTCTTTGTAACTAGCGACGTCCAGAAGGACGAAGAGGTGGGCGTCGAGTTTTTCCAATGGTTCGGTGGGGTTTGGGTAAAGCCCACGCGACGAATCAAGGCGACGATCGGCGAAACCATCCGGGATACCCAGCGGACGCCCGCCCCGGCGGTTGACAACCCGAACGTAGTGGACAATCCGGAGGTAAACTTCCTTGCGGACGCCGCCATCGTGGACATCGACTTCGACCGCGCTTTTCGAGAGCGGAAGGCAGGCGCAACTGCCAATGGCGTGAGATTCGGCACCCCCTCGCCGACATGCTCGGTCGTTTACGTGGATTCCGAGGGACGACTGCACGAGCGGCTCGTCTCGCTGGACAAGATTAACCCCGAAAAACGGGAAATGGCCAACCGGGTTTGGAATCCCCCCAAGCAACGATGAAGCCCGACGGCTGCGTATCGAGGCTTGGGACAATGGCTTATGACTAAAAATGGGGGTTTGGGCTAACGAAAAACCCAATCTCCAATTATCCAATACTCGGCTTGCGGCAGTATTGGGCAGACCTTAGAATCCCACGTCCCAGCGGCTCGTTGGCGCTGAAAGTCCTGGGAGCGCGGTTCCTGCCACCCCCTGATGTCGGGTGCGTGCGTGGAGAGTAGAAGTTTGAATGGTGAATGAGGAATGATGAAGATCGAATTGGGGTAGAGATGAACCCCGGTTCATTCGCTCTTCGCCATTCAGCATTCAACATTCTTCTGGAGGATTCTCCCTTGCTAGGTTTGAGGCTATCAAATTGTGCCGCCGTGCTCTCGGTGCTGATCGTCGCTTTCCTGAACGTCTCGTCCGTCGTGGCCGAGGAAGAAGCGGCCATTTTGGATCGTGCGGTTCAGCGCTTCGAGTCCGGTGATTATGTTGCCGCTCAGGAGCTGATCGTCGGCATCGACCGGGCGAAGCTCAATCCCAAACAACAGGCCGTTCGCGACGACTACCTGAACCGTATCCAGGTCGCGATCATCATGTCCGACAAGGCGATTCGCGACCTGGAAGACGCCGAAACGGCGATCGCGGAGAACGAACCGAACAAAGCCGAGAAACTTCTCGACGAGGTCCTCTCCAACACCTACGCCCCCAAGGGTACTCACGAGGCGGCATCCAAGCTGAAACAGGACTTGAGGGTGTCAGCACCCACAGCGGTTCCGGTTCAGGCCACATCCTCCCCTCGGCCAACTGCGGCTGAAGTGCCGAGCGTTTCGCAGCCCGCGCAGGCGCCAACTTCGTCGGATGTGGAGCGGGCCAAGTCCCTGACGCAGCAGGGCGACGAAATGCTCCAGGGGGGGCGATATGCCGAAGCCGAGCGGTTGTATCAGGATGCGTTGCGTGCCGTGCCGGGGTATCCCGAGGCCGTTGAGGGGCAGCAACGCGCCGCCCAGCATCAGCAAAACGTCGCCGGTGTCCGCGGCGAAAGCCTGATCGATCGGATTCAGCGCGACGACTTGATCAATTGGCAGCGGACGGTCGCCGAATATCGTGAGGCCGAGCAACTGATTCGCACAAACATCGACGGCGAGCGGTTCGATGAGGCCAACCAGGTGCTCATCCATGCCCGCCAGATCGTCGAGGCGGGCAAGCAATATGCTGATCCTGTTCAGAAGTACGAAGCCTTGCGAGCGGAGGTCGACGCCCTGGGCCAGTTCGTCGCCAGTTCAGAACGCACTTACAACGAGCGAAGAGTGGCGGAGATCCAGCGGGACATTGAGCAGCAACGAGCGGAGCGCATCCGATTAGACCAGGAGAACCGCGCTCGACAGGTCGAGGCGTTGATGGCCCAGGCGATGCAGCACCGCAAAGACGGCGATCTCGACTCAGCGGTCAATGTGCTGCGGCAGGTGACGGTGATCGACCCCAATTATAAGCCGGCCCGATGGATGATGGACGACCTTGAGGACCGCCGTGCTTTCCAGCGCGGGCGTGAGATCCGCAAGGAGTTCTACGAACAAACCCGCGGGGCGCTCAACGAGGTCGAGGAGGCCAAGATTCCCTGGTACATGGAGTTGCAGTACCCGAAGAATTGGCCTGAGCTTATTGCCCGCCCGGAACGCTCTGGCGGGCGATCGCGCCCCGACGTATTGCTGTTCGGTGCCTTGGACAAACCCGTGCCGGTGGACTTCAAGCACGAGCCGTTCGATCGGGTGATCGAGCATCTGGCCGAAGCCCACCGCCTGAACATCATCGTCAACTGGAACGATCTGCAACGCGCGGGCGTCGAGCGGACCGTGCCCATCGATTTGAGCCTTCCGAACGAAATCAGCCTGCAGCGGGCCCTTACCGAGGTGCTGGAGCAGGCCGGTTCGGGCTCGACCAACGTGGGGTTCGATGTCGCGGAAGGAACGATCCGCATCGCCACCCGCCAGACGTTGGACAAGGACACCTTCACGGCCGTCTACGACATCAACGACCTTCTGCAAGAGATTCCCATATTCAATGACGCCCCGCTGACGGACCTCACGCAGATTAATCAGCGTGCGGCCCCTACCGCTCCCGCGCCCGCCCCGCGACCCTGGTCGAGCGAAGGCGACGACGATGATGAAGAAGAAACACGCGATCCCCAGCTACTTGGTCGCATACAAACAATCATCAATCTGATTCAGGACACCATTGCTCCGGATAGCTGGCGGGATCGCGGCGGAACGGTGGGTACCATCAAGGAGATCAACGGCCAGTTGGTCATCACCCAGAACTCCGCGACCCAGCGGCAGATCACCGACCTTTTCAGCAAGCTCCGCGAGCAACGAGCCATACAGATCGCCGTGGAAGCCCGGTTTATCACCGTGTCCAGCCACTATCTGGAGGAGTTGGGCCTCGATATCGATCTTGTCTTGAACGCTGGAAACGCCGGCTTTGATTACGTCCCCGGCGCCGGTGGACCGACAACCGACCCGATTTTGGGCAACGCACTGCTCCTTCCGCGTTCCTTCTCCCGGTTGGGTTTCACTCCGTCGACTCCCGCCATAGGAAACCCGCTCACCGCCACGCCGGCGGGCGGATCGGTGGCCCAGCCGTTTAATCAACCCTACTTGGTGCCGGCACAGCAGGGCGGCAGCGGCAGCCAACTCACCCCCGTTCCGGTCATCAACCGCGTGACCAGTTTCACCGACCCGGCCGGTCTGGGTAGCGACGTTCCGGGCAGTTTCGCGGGCCAGACCATCGGTCCGGCGCTCAGCGTTTTCGGCAGCTTCCTCGACAACATCCAGGTGGATTTCATGTTGCGGGCGACGCAGGCCGATTCGCGGACATCGGTGCTCACCGCCCCGCGGCTGGTCCTCTTCAACGGCCAGCGATCGTGGGTCGCGGTAACCATTCAGCAGAACTTTGTCAGCACGCTCAATCCGGTGGCCCAGACGGGGGCCATCGCCGTGGCACCTGTAATCGGCACGATCGACTCCGGTGCTGTCCTGGACGTCAACGCCACGGTCACGGCCGACAAGCGCTACGTCACCATGACGTTGAGGCCGGGCGTGACCCGATTGCTGGACCTCCAGACCTTCCCCTTTAGCGGCGGGGCGGCGGGCGGCGGCATCGGCGGCGGCGGTTCCGCGCTGCCGGCGTTCATTCAAGTGCCCACGCTGTCCAGCCAGCGGTTGCAGACCACGGTGTCCGTACCCGACGGCGGCACGCTGCTGATCGGCGGACAAAAGCTGGCCAGCGAAACGGAAGTGGAGGCCGGCGTTCCGATCCTCTCCAAAATACCGATTCTCAAGCGGGCCTACTCCTCGCGGTCGATGGTCAAGGATGAACAGACGCTGCTCATTCTGATCAAGCCCAAGATTCTCATCCAAACCGAGCAGGAAGAGCTGGCCTTTCCGTCATTCTCCCAACCAGGCTCTTGAAACTTATCCCAAACCGTGCGAGCCGCGAACTTTAGTTCGCGCGGAGGCTGGGAATCCGCGGCCTTTCGGCCTATTTGACTCTTCTCCTGCGATCGGTAAAGACGTTTTGGGATAGCTCTTGGTGCCGTTTCCAATAAGGTCGATTGAGGTATTGCCCCGAAGGGGCGAAACAGGTAAGCCCAGGGCAACGCCCTGGGAAACAGGGTACTACACCAAAGAAAAGCCCTGCAAGGGCGCAACAAGACGAATGCGTAAGAACAGAAAAAACCTTTCTGGAAATGGCACTAGGTTGTTTCGGCCTGTTCGCGCTCCTCGTCGCGGCGACCAAATGTAGCCACGGGTCTGAACTTGTCGAACGCTCAGGAGCGTTGGCACACCTCAGAATTCGCCAAGGGCGGCTCGCCGGAGTATCATTTCGGGTCGGGAGAATTCAGGCTTTTTGGAATGGAAAGGAAGGTTATGGTTAGGACGCTCGTATTCATTCGGCACAACGTCAAGGATTACCGACTGTGGAAGGACGTGTTCGACGGCTTCATGCCGCAGCGCCACGCGGGCGGCGAGCGCGGCTATCGGATCGCAAACGCGATGGGCGAAAAGACCGATCTTTGCCTGGTGTTCGAGTGGGACAACGCTGCCAACGCCAAGCGGTTTCTGGATTCGCCGGAACTGGCGTCAGCCATGAAACGCGCCGGCGTCGTCGGCAAGCCGCAGATCGTCATCGCCGAAGAACTCGCCAACGGACGCACAGAAGCCCAGTGGCACGAAGACACCAGAGGCATTTCCGATTGAAAAACCGCGCGCCTCGCGCGAATCAGTACCGCGACAGCGATGGAGCGGAAATCAGAGCCGCAGGCGCAAGCCTGCGGACAATCCGAGCCGCGGGCTTCAGCCTCCGACTCCGATCGGGGATCAGCCCGCGCGATTGCGAGCGAGCGGCCATGCCGTCCCCCTTACCAAGGGGGACGCCAGGGGGTTGCGATCCGTCCCGCGCCGGTTGCCATGCTCGCGCTTGCGCGGGCATGATGGATTCCCGTCCCGTCGGAGATCAAGTTTTTGGGTCATTGAAAAGCCTTCAGCATGGTCAAACACCGCGTGAACCATGCCACCCGCCCACAGTGCCAACCCTCCGCCATGACCCTGTAAAGGTCCGCGAAAGTAGCCGGGGGTCAGCGCAGCGCCACCCCCGGAATCAAGCCACCCCAATACCACACCCTCTCCCTGTCAGGGGTCAGACGAGCCGACCGAGAATCGGACGAGGCGACCAAGGCGGGAGCGTCCGGGAGGGTCCGAGGGGTTGGGGGGTGAGGGTCGCGTGCATCCACGCCGCTAGACACGCCTACGGACACCACCCGCTACGAAGCGGTGGCACACGTCGCAGTCTGGTAGTGCGACCCCGCCAGTTGCGATCACGAATATACTACGAGCCGATTCTATCAATTGCTTCAAGGAGTGCTCGGGCTTTTCTTTCCCCCATTGAACTCAATCGATATTGTTTTTCTTCCAAATGAAGTACGGGAAAAAGTTCAAGATATCCTTGTTCGTTTAGCAAATCAACGGCACGCACATATCTGCATGGGTCAAGGACATCAAGGGAACGGTCGGCGTACCAATCACCAACGCAAACACCTCCTAAGCCGCACGCTATACCGACCCGTAGGTGTTCTCTCTTCATGCCCATTCGCCGCAGGATGTTTTCTGTTTCAACCCGTAGGTCACGTTCACGATCGACCGTTTGGCGCTCTGCCGTAAGCGCCCTGACTATTGTCTGAGTTATGATGGCCGTGATAACGCCGCCTGCCCAAGAAAGGACCAAAGCGATCATTTCTACTCTTGCTCCTTATTGATGGTTGGCTCGGTGGTTACCCGCGACGAGCCAGACTCCATTGAACCGGGAGGCACTGGGTGGTTCGAGGCGTATTGTAAGCGGTTGTGAGGTTGACCGGCTCGATAGGCGGGCCCACGGAGTGGTCGCACTACCGGCTGAGTTGTTTGACATGGAGCGGGGGCCGCTCCATGACAGTTGCAGTACTGATTGGTCCCGTCCGTGAGGGAAACCTCCTTTTTCTCAGCCCTCACCCTACCCTCTCCCGAGGGGAGAGGGGAATGGTTGGGACCGTCGGTTTCCCAGGGTAGGCCGCAGGCGGCGCGGCCAACCCTGGGCTATTTCATGTTGCCCCGTTGGGGCAAAGTCTTCCACGGGTTGAAACCCGTGGCTACATTCAGTCGCCCCTGCCGGGGCGAAGACAGTCGCCTTGCACTGGACTCAGCCGAGGGCGGCTGAGCCACACTTCGACACTTTTTCTAGTTTCTAGTTTCCAGTCTCTACACTCGGTCGCCCATGTCTGGGCGAAGTAATAGGACCGCTCCATCACTGTCGCGGTACTGATCGTCACCCACGAAGGGTGACGCTACGTTGTCGGCTCGGATGGCACTGCTCGCAGAGCAGTGCCACACTGTCTGGTTTCTAGTTTCCAGTCTCTAGTTTCTAGACGCTACATCATCCCGCCCATGCCGCCCATGCCGCCGCCCATACCGCCCATGCCCGGGTGAGCGTGGCCGTGACCGCCGCCGCCCTTCTTTTCCTTCTCCTTGATCTCACTGATGACGCAGTCAGTAGTGAGCAGGAGGCTTGCGACGCTGGCCGCGTTTTGCAGGGCCACGCGCTCGACCTTGGTGGGCACGAGCACGCCCATCTTGATCATGTCGCCGTACTCGCCGGTCAGGGCGTTATAACCGTAGTTCTGTTCCGTGCTGTTGGAGACCTGCTGCCAGACGATCGAGCCGTCGAGGCCCGCGTTGGCCGCGATCTGCTTGATCGGGGCCATCAGGGCGCGGCGAATGATATCGACGCCCGTCTTCTCATCGCCTTTGAGCTTCTTGGCGAGGGAATCGAGGGCCTTGCCGCAACGGATTACCGATACTCCGCCGCCCGGCAGAACTCCCTCTTCGACGGCCGCACGGCAAGCATGCAGAGCATCTTCGACGAGGGCCTTCTTGTCTTTCATTTCCACTTCGGTCGCGGCCCCGACATTGATCTGAGCCACACCGCCGGACAGCTTGGCCAAGCGCTCTTCGAGTTTTTCCCGGTCGTAATCGCTGGTGGTGGCGTCGATCTCGGTCTTGATCTGGCTGATGCGGCCCTTGATGGCGTCGGCCTTACCGCCGCCCTCGATGATCGTGGTGTTGTCCTTGTCGATGCGGACCTTCTTGGCCGAGCCGAGGTCGGAGAGGGTGACGTTTTCCAACTTCGTGCCGAGGTCCTCGAAGATGGCCGTGCCGCCGGTGAGGATGGCCATATCTTCAAGCATCGACTTGCGGCGATCGCCGAAACCGGGGGCTTTGACCGCGCAGCACTGCAACGTGCCGCGGAGTTTGTTGACCACCAGCGTCGCCAGGGCTTCGCCCTCAATGTCCTCAGCGACGATCAGCAGCGGCCGACCCGACTGGGAAATCTTCTCCAGGATCGGGATGAGGTCCTTGACGGAGCTGATCTTCTTCTCGTGGATGAGAACGTAAGGCTTTTCGAGTTCGCAGAGCAGACCTTCGAACTTATTGATGAAGTGCGGCGAGAGGTAGCCCTTGTCGAACTGCATGCCTTCGACGAGATCGACGGTGGTGTCGAGGGTCTTGCCCTCTTCAACGGTGATGACGCCGTCCTTGCCCACCTTGTCCATGGCGTCGGCGATCTGCTTGCCGATCTCGGCATTCTGATTGGCCGCGCAGGTGCCGACCTGGGCGATCTGCGCCGTGCCCTTAATCGGCGTGCTCATTTTCCTGAGCTCTTCGACGACGGTTTCGACGGCCTGGCTGATGCCGCGCTTCAGGGACATGGCCTCGGCGCCGGCGGCGACGTTCTTCAGCCCTTCGTCGTAAATGGCCTCGGCGTAGATGGTGGCCGTCGTCGTGCCGTCACCCGCGACGGTGGAGGTCTTGGAGGCGACTTCCTTGACCATCTGCGCGCCCATGTTTTCGTAAGCGTCTTCCAGCTCGATCTCCTTGGCCACGGTGACGCCGTCCTTGGTCACGGTGGGTGAACCGAAGGATTTTTCAATGACCACGTTTCGCCCGCAGGGTCCAAGGGTGGCCTTGACGGCGCGTGCCAACTGCTTGACACCTCGGCGAATGGCCTCGCGGGCCTCCATCTGATACGCAATTTGTTTTGATGCCATATTGTTTTTTCTCCGTTCCTTCCTGTGAGCCGCGTGGCTTTAGCCCGCGCGGGCCATCAATGTTCAGTTTTCTTGTCTAACGACTGGAGATTCTTTCCATCGCGCGTCCGCGCGGACGAAAGTCCGCGGCTCGTTAACCCACGACGCCGAGAATGTCCGACTCGTCCATAATCATGTAATCTTCGCCGTTGACCTTGATCTCGGTGCCGGCGTAGCTGGTGAAAAGGACTTCATCATCCTTTTTCACCTGCATCTCGCCGCGTGTGCCGTCGTCAAGGAGCTTGCCGTTGCCGATCGCCAGGACGATGCCGCGTTTGGGCTTTTCCTTGGCCGTGTCGGGTAGGACGATCCCCCCGGCGGTCTTCGCCTCAGCCTCGAGTCGTTTCACGATGACTTTGTCGCCAAGCGGCCTGATGTTAAGTCTTGCCATACTCCGTCTTCTCCTTTCAAGTTCCTGCGGCGGTCGATCCGCGACCGCAGTTGGTTTCCGTTTGTAAAGGGCATCCCGGTGGCCCGGGAAATGGGCGCACAACTACCATCCACTCCGCCTTACGGATGAGCAAGAGAAATGCCAACCCAAGGATGGATTCTTTGACTTCCGAGTACTCAACATAAATCATTAAATGACAATATATTAGATCACTTTTTCCCATTTGAATCAGGCAAATCGGAGAAGCCGAAGAGCGGCCGGCTCTGTCAATTCAAGTCACGAATTGATGATCCTCTGCCAGATTGGCAGGGCCTGCCGTGGAGACAATGACTACTCCGCGGCACTGGGAGCTTGGTTCGGCAGTCGACGCCGTGTTCGTTGGATCTCCTTGCGGAGTACAAATAACTCCTTGAAGGCACGAAGGATGACCCGGAGCTTGGCCCCGGTTTGTTCGCCTGCGGTTCGCGGGTAGTGATGGACTCCGACTTGCCCGATGGTGTATCCCAGCCGCCTGGCCCGGGCGAGAATCTCGGCGTCAATCATGGCACCCTTCGACTTCATTTCGATTTCTTGAAAAAGCCGCCGGGGGTAGAGCTTGAACGCGCAGTCAATGTCGCGGAGCCAGAGCCGAAAAACCACGTTCACCAATGAGGTCCACCCGAAGGCGTTGATCTTGCGGAGGAGCGAGTCCTGGCGTTCGAGCCGGTAGGCGGAGACGATGTCGAATTGATTCAGTAGCGGGATGAGCTTGTCGATTTCCGCGAAGTCGAACTGTCCATCGCCATCCGTGTAGAAAACCCATTCTTTCGTCGAATCGCGGAATCCTCGTTGCAACGCTCCGCCGTAACCTTGGTTGGGCTTATTGTGGACGGCGCGGACTTCGCGATGCTCGGCGGCCAGTCGGTCGGCGATTTCGCCCGTTCGATCGCGGCTGCCGTCGTTGACGATGATGACTTCCAGATCGTCGGTGAACCGCCGGCAGGTCCGCAGCGCGGCCAAGGTGGTTTTTTCCACGTTGGCCTCCTCGTTGTAACAGGGGAAGAAGACGCTCAGAGATGGAAGCCTATTCGGCGACGGATCGTCCAACCGGTCACTCCTACGATCGACAGGTTACGAATGACGAGTGACAAAGGCAAGAAACGACCTGCTGGCGATAGGGTGTGAATCGCATTCCGTTCCCGGCGATTCTTAGTTCGTCCATCCAAGGCCCCGTGGTTCGACCGAAGTTGCGGAGCTCTTGCTGGAGGCAGTCGATTGCATCAGTGTTTAACTTTGCGGGTGCGTCAAGATAGGACGGAGGCGGGCTTGGAAATGGGCGTGGTGGCCCGCTGGCCGGACTTGGCACTGGTCGAGACCATATTCTTGCCGTTGCGTTTGGCTTCATAGAGGGCGACGTCGGCCTGGTGGACGAGGGCGTGACCGCTATCGCACCCGTCCCCCCGCAGGGAGGCCACGCCGGCGCTCATGGACACGGCGTCTTGTTGTCCGAGGCGACCGCTTTGTTGGCTGAAGAGTTTGACAATTCGCCCGGCGATCACGGAGGCTTGCTCGGCGTTGGCGCCAGGTAGCAGCAACAGGAATTCATCGCCGCCGTAGCGCACCGCGATATCCGCGGGGCGGATTGACTGTCGAAGCAAGGCGCCGATGGAGCGCAGTAACGCATCACCGTCCATGTGACCGTGGGTGTCGTTGTAGGCCTTGAAGTTGTCCGTGTCGAGCATCACCGCCGCCAGATCGGCATTTCGCACCGATTGCTGCTGGTACAGCAACTCGAGTTGAGTCTCCAGGCCCGCGCGGTTGCGCAGGCCGGTGAGGGGATCGGTGGAGGCCTGATCCTTGACGCGCCGAAGCTGCAATCCAACATTCCAGGACCGGGCACGCTCGCGCTCGGCCGTCTCGTGGAAGAGGGACAAGACCATGTAGGTCGAAATGCTCAGCAGGACGCTCGTCCAGAGCAGAGTGACTGCGCTGATCGCGGGCAATGAGGAAAGCAACTCCGACGTCATCGCTTCAACTGCGTCGCGCGGGCAGTAGACCAAAAGATAACCGTCCCACCCTTTGATGCCATGCCCAATCGCCAGATACGGTCCCTTTCGCGCATCAAAAGTCCCGCGTATCTGACGGTCGGTGTCCGCGGTTGATTCCTCGTCGGGTGTCCAAACCAACCGGTTTCCTACAGACACACCGTTTTCGTCGCTATCACCGACGTCGGATTTCACGAAAAGGACGTTCCAACTTCCATCGACGATGCACATTCCGCCCGCCCGCGGGCTCGCGGATCCAAAGAGTAGCCGGAGTTGCTCCATGTTACTCGCGGCATCCACTGATTCCGAGTCGGCATTGTTGCTGAGTCGGGAAAGAATGTTGTCGGCTTCCTCGCCCATCTCCTTCCAGGTCTTCTCGACGGCATTGGTGCGGGTGGTCGAGATGACGAAGTGGTGCTGCATCCAAAGTCCCGCCGCCAAACACGCGACCTGCGCGAGAATCACCAGATAGAGGTGGTGCTTGGCTGCTCTCTTCATTGTGTGGATGTCCCTGACGCCGCGCGGCTAACACCCTACCCCCGTTCGGCAGCGTGCGCACGGACAGCTATCGGACGATCAGGCGGACCGTCCCTAGTCCAAAGGTCGGTTAGAACGACCGATTACTTGATTTTCCCATCCTACGCCTTGGTATCCTCCTTCCGCCGCGCCCATTGGACGGCTCTACAATGGTTATCGCCCTCCCGGCCTCGACGAAATACAGCGCCGGGGGCTCCGGCTCGGCCAGAAGTCACTTGATTATTGCACGGATCGCTTAAAGCTAGTCTGCGGAGATGCGTCGCGCGGATTCAACCGCGCGGCGGCAATGCCCACTCATGATCGACGCAGGACAAAGAGCCGTCCCGCGACCGGCGCTTTGGCGTCAAGTGAGGCGGTGGTCCTCGCGACTTCGACCCTGAACCCGCTCGCCTCGGCCAGCGAGGCGAATTCGTCGGCCACGCTGCGGTTGGGGTCGGCGATCACCGCAAGACCGTCGGCTTCCAGGAGCTGGTCAACACACTTCAGTATCGGGGCATGGTCGCATCGTTGGTAAAGTACGTCCGCGGCGAATACGCCGGCGAATCGCCCTCCGCTCGGCGGATCGTGCCAGTCGAGCATTTGAAACGCCTCAACCTCTGCGACATTGGTTGCCGCGTTGAACTCCGCGAACTGAAGCGGGACGGGGTCGCAATCCGTGGCCACAATGCGCCAACCCTTCCGTGCCGCGGCTATCGAGACCAATCCGACCCCGCAGCCCAACTCGATCGCGCGACGACCCTGACCGGGTTCGCCACGGTAGAGGTATTCGGCCAGCATCAGCGACGCCGGCCAAAGCTCGAAGCCGTACGGCAGCCGATCGGTCTTTTCGCATTCCCGCATGACCTCGGCGTCGTCGAGAAGGGCGGCGGCGTCTTTCAGGGCAATCAAGTCGAATGTGTCCGTCGCCATGGTGATGCGGCGACGTTCAATCGGCAGGCCGCGATAGCTGGTGAAATCGTTTAACAGTGTCTTCTTCCCGGTTGAACCCAAACCGGCGGTGACTCGAATCGACAACGATTGTATCATCGGGTTGGGCCGGTGGGCAATCGGCCGGGCGGCAGGGATACGGGTTGATCCAAGTACGATTATGGGGAATATGATTGAACATCGTATTGACCAACGACGACGGTTATGACGCCGCGGGGCTTCATGCGGCCTTTAGCGCCCTTTCCGGATTAGGAACGGTTCACGTGGTGGCGCCGAAAGTGGAGCGCTCCGCTTGCAGTCATACGCTCACCCTGCGCCGCCCTATTTCCGTGGAACGCCGGACGCACGCCGGATACGGAGTCAGCTACGCAGTCGATGGCACACCGGCGGATTGCGTACGGCTGGCGGTGGCCGCGCTCATCGACCGGCCGATCGGATTGATCGTCTCCGGAATCAACCACGGCGCAAACGCTGGAGTGGACACTTTTTACTCCGGCACGGTAGCCGGCGCTCGCGAGGGCGCCATTTTGGGGCTTCCCGCGATTTCCGTCTCCCAGGCCATGCGCGGCATCGAGCCGAATTGGCCCGCGGCGACGGAGATTGCGGCCTCGCTTATCAAAGAATTGTTGGCAGAGCCCCTTCCCGGTCCGGGTTTCTGGAGCATCAACTTTCCATCGCCGATCCCGCCCGACGCACGAAAACACGTCCAACGCGTTCCCCTTGCGATCCACCCCATGCCGATGACCTTCGACCGCTCGGAAAGCGAAGACGGCAAGCTGATGGAGTTCGACTACGGGTCTTCCTATTGGCTGCGCGACGTTTCCGGCCCCAGCGACTACAGCGTCATCCGCGACGGCGGCATCGCCGTAACGGCTATTCCGCTGTACGGACGGTTTTGAAGTCGTCGATGCACAGATGTATTGTTGCAGGCACGCGTTCCCAGTCACGTTGAGCAGCGTAATGCATTGTAAACCAACGAAGATTAGTGACAGCAGTGTATTGATTGATTCCGGTTTTCCCCAAAGATAAGGGGCTGGTGTGTCCACTGATTCGTTGCCAATTCTTGTTGCGGAGGTGATTCGGTGAGCGAGACGGACCATCCACTTGCGGGGCGCTACCCGGAATTGCGCCGCTTCGGCTCGCGCGCGGAGGCCAGCGCGGCGATCAAAGCATGCCAAAAAGAACAAATGAAGACGCTCAGGTTTTGGATCATCCTGCTGCTTTTCACTTTGTGCGTGGGAATTACGGTCGCGGCGGCCATTCTCCTTGTTCGGAAATGGGTTCCTGTCTCCGGCGCTACATTCGGCGGATTGGTAGGCGGTATCACGGGCGGTTCGGGCGTCGTGGTTCTCCAATGGTTCTGGCGACATGAGTTTCGCACGCTGCTTCGGAAACGCCTGATTTCCTCCGGCGTGCCGATTTGCTTGAAATGCGGCTACGACCTGCGCGGGCAAATCGAATCCCGCTGTCCGGAATGTGGAACGCCATTTGACGGCAAGCTGCTCGTGGGAACCGGCTAGGCGAAACTTTGTGATCGTCTAGTGCCATGCCTCACTCCGGGGCTTTGGGCAGTTATACAAAAAGTAGCTCCGAAACCTCATGCCGCGAAGCGTGGTGTACCGGATAATCCCGACCCACGGCGGAGTGCTGAGCGCTAATGGCCAGTTCCGGACGGTTGTTCTCCTCACTGAGGTGGGCGACGGCGATCCATTTCGGCCTGCGGCGAGCGCAGGCACGTAACAGCATGGCCGACTCGTCATTGGAGATGTGCCCGCCGTCGCCGCGAATACGAGCCTTCAGCATTGCAGGATACGAGCCGGTTTCAAGCATCTCCGGATCGTAGTTGCATTCCAAATATGCGCCGTCAACCTGCTCCAATAGGTCCTGCAATCCGCGAAAGGGGTGGCCCAGGTCGGTGAGGATTCCAAGTCGCTTTCCCTCACATTCGATGACGAAAGCAACGCCGTCGGCGGCGTCGTGCGGCGTTCGGATGGTGTGTACGGTGACGTGACCGAAGGTCAACGAATCGCCTGAGTCAAAATAACGAACGTCGCTCAACTTTCCGAGGTTGCACCAAGTCGCAGTCAGCGTTCTGCGGGTGATGTATATCGGAAAGCCGAACTTGCGTTGATAGATTCCCGCGCAGCGCAGGTGGTCAATGTGATTGTGGGAGATGATCAGGGCGTCCACATCGCGGATGTTTCTACCGTGCGCGGCCATCCGCCGCTCGGCAAGAGAACCGCTGATCCCGGCGTCAAACAACAACCGCACGCCGTTGGCTTCGACGTAGATGGAATTGCCGTTGGACCCCGATTGAAGCGAGAATGTCCGCATGGCCTGATTGTAAGTGGTCCGGAGGCAATGTCGATGCGAGTGGTACAGGGATCAGGGGATCAGGGTTCGGGGATGAAAAACGAACCATGTAACGCCCGATCCCCGGCCCCCGTTCCCAAACGCCGATCGAACATTACGCGGCGATGACGCCATTGCTCCTGCCGCACGCGGCAAGCTAGGATTGGAGCGGATGACAGAGCGTCGATTACTCCCGGTCCACGAACGGCTGCCGCCTGCAATGGGAGTATCCGACTGCGTCGGCCTCGTTGCGGCCATCCTGATTCTCGTCCTCTTCCGCCTTCACGCTTTCGACCTCCCGCTGGAAACCGACGAGTGCAACTACGCGCTCATCGCCGCCCGACTGCTGGCGGGAGACCGGCTCTACGTGGACGTCTGGGACCACCAGCCTTTCGGCGTGTTTTCCCTGTTTGCAGCCGTGATCGCTCTCTTCGGGGACGCGGCGATCGTGTTCCGATGGATGGCGTTGCTGTTCTCGGCGGCGTCTCTCTTGCTGATCTTTGCGATTCTTCGCCACGTATCCGGACGAAGTGCGGCTATTCTCGGGGCACTCCTTTTCGCCGTGGCATCTTCCGATCCGGGTACTGGAGGCGAGGGCTGCAACCGCGAAGTCTACATGAGCACTCTCATCCTTGCGGCCTGGTACTGTGCGATGCGAAGCGCCACGCGACCGAGTCTCTGGCTGTTCGCTTCCGGGGCCGCTTTGGCGATCGCTTCGAGCCTCAAGACGATTGTGGCCGTGCATTGGGTGTTGCTGGCGGTGTGGATCGTTGTGAATGAGGGGCGGCAAAGGCAAGACGAGCGCCGCGGCGCGGCGATCGTGCGACGCCTCCTGTGGTTTGCGGCAGGCCCGGTGATCCTGTGGGGCGTCGCATTCTGTTATTTCGCCGCGACCGGCCGACTGGGGGAGTTCGTCGATGCCGTGTTTCTGTTCAACGTCGGCTACAGCGACGGCTCGGAGCCGTTCCTCATGCGCTTCGTGCGGTTTTTCGCGCCGCTCAAGCATCCGTTCGTTTTCGAAAGCGCCCTACCACTGTGGATTGGTGCGATCATCGCCGCGATCTGGCTGATCTACGAAGTTACGTCTCGCCGCGGCCGCCTTTCTCTCGCCATGGTATTGCTGCTTTCGGCGAGCTACATCGCCATTTGTCTGCCCGGTCGTTTCTGGCCTCATTATTATTACTTGTTGCTGCCGGGGGCGGTCCTGGCTGTTTCCATCGTCGTCCAGAGATGGGCGACGTGGTTGCGCCAGGAACTGTTCCTCGGCACGTGGGGTGCGAACTTCGCGTGGGTCCTTCTTTATGCCCTGGTACCGATCACCCTTACGTTGACGGAAGTGCGTAATTATGTTCTCCAGCCCCCGTTTGGAATTACCGTCAAACGCTACAACTCCCGCGACTTCTGGGGAGAGGCCCAGGGTAAGAACGTTGCATCGGTAACCGATCCGGACGACACGATCTTTGTCTTCGGCAATGACGCCTCGATCTACTACTATTCACAACGGCGGTGCGCTTCGCGGTATACCATGATCACCGGACTGGCCGCGGGGATGCGGGGGGCCGAAGAGCGGCGGCGCGTAATGCTTGCCGAGCTTGTCGCAAATCCGCCGCGGTTGATTCTCGTCTTGTTCAATGAGAAACCCTTCGACGAGTGGCTTCGCTTCCTGGAATTGCATTATGGGGAGGCCGTCGGCGTGGACTATCACGATCGGACCGGCGATCCGATCATGCTGGCGTTTGTCCGCAAGGACCGTCCGATCCGCGCAATGGAATGGAACTGGGACCGATCGGCCATCGGTGGATGGCAATTGGGCGAGCGGAGATAGCGTAAATGCCGCAACGGAGTCGAAGACCATCGCTCACCCGCGCTTTGCCGCATCGATCGACATCCGTCGCTGCCGCTGGAAGGCGCCGCAGGCGAAGTCGGCAAGCTCCGATTGGACCTTTGAACCCTGCTGCGCGCCGTCGACAATTGGACGAACCGCAGTCTGCCGGTCGCCATTGGGTCTGGCCGGCGGCGGTCGTGGCGGGGATGCTCGGAATGGCGACGGCCATGGTCATCGTCGGACTCAGCGCCAGATTTCGGGTGGTTTTTTTGGAAGCCAACGACTCGCCAGGGGCAATCGTCGCCGGCGCGGCGCTGATCGCACTCGCTGTCGGTATTCGCGTCCCCCATCGCTTCGCGATTTTCGCGATATCCGCGGCGTGGCGCAGGCTCGCCGGCAATCAGATGATTTCGGAATTCCCGGGCGCGATGATTCAACATCGCGCTTCAGACCGGGCGCTGTACTGGTTGGTGCTCGCGGTCGTCGCACTCGCCGGCGGCGTGGCGATCGCGCTGCTTCCGTTTAGCGTTTCGACCGTGAGCGCGTTCTACGAATGGATGAACGCCCATTTCTTGTGGTCCAACGTTTCCTTGTTTTTGCTGCAAACCATTGCGGCGTTCGCTGCCGGTGCGATACCCTTGGCGGTTCTCAGCCTGTCGATCTCTTGTGTGCATTACCTCTGCTGCTGTTCTTCGCAGTGGGAGATCGATGCCACGGCATGGGTCCTTATGGGTGCCGCCCTTGGAACGCTTATCGCCGCGCATGGCATTGGGTCCAAGACGGCCGCGGACCTTGTTTTGGCCGCTTCTTCGCTGCCGATTCTTGTGGTTGCTATCGCAGCGGCGTTCATGGGAGCATCGGGCGATAAGACCATAGTGAACACCGTCGAACTGCCGCCCGTTCTTCCGCTTTGGAGTGATCGTTGGCCGAAATTGTTGCGGGCGAGCATCGTTGCGGTCGGCGGAGGAAGCGCATGTGCGATGTTCGTTTGGGTCGAAATACTGACCTCGAACGCGCCGCTGAAGGTGGGCATGCTGCCCGCTCTGTTTGTGGCGTTGGCCGTCGGATTGCTCGGTGGCGCTCGATTGATGCCGCCCGGACTGCGATCCATCGGCGGTTTTGGTGCGGCTTGCAATGTCGCGGGGATCCTGGTCGCCATCGGCGCAGCCGCGCGCTCTTTATCAGAAGAGGCATGGGCGGCGGCGTTCATTCTCGCGTGCGCCGGATTAGTAAGCATCGGATTCGTGACGGCCTATGGCCGACAGACGTTGCTGATCCGAGTCGCCGGCCGGTCATCGGCGGGGGCTGTTGAGCTGGGACGCCTTCTGGTCTGCGCGGGGCTTACGGTGCTTGTGGGCGCGCCGCTCGCCGTTCACTTGTTCGGAGCCACGGCAGCTCTCATCATGCTCGCAGTGTCTCTCGTCGCGATCGGGGGGACGCTCGTCATTCACGATCCCGCCGGATCTCCGATGACGCGCCGCGTGCGCCTTATTGTCCAGCTTGTTTCGATGGGGACCATGCTACTTCTTTGTAGGGTGGTGAGTCGTGCCTGGTGACGAACTCAATTGCTGCACCCGTTCCTGATCCCTGACATTCGGTTCTTACCAATCCCATCCGAATGGCCGATAATCCATCGAACGCAGTCATGCGGGCCGTTCTGCGCTAAGGAGAAAAAAATGGAAATATCGTTGTCACAGCCACCCCGCCGTCACCGTCTGACGGATCGATTGGTCAGTCTCTTCGTCATCCTGACCTGCCTTCGCATCTGGCTTGGGCCGTTTCCACTACTGGAACGGGCGGAAGCCCAAATTCCCGATGCTGGGCTGCAACGCAAGCAACAATTGGACGAAGTCCGCCGCACCAACGAGTTGCTTTCCGATATTAAGCGGATTCTTGAAACCCAGACGCTACATGTGCGCCTTGAAGGTGCCGATAACCAAGGGCAATAGAGGAGCTCTGCGCTCCTCGGTTTGGTTCCAGACTCAAGGCGAAGCGGTGGGCGAGAGTGTTTGTGGCCTATTCTAGTCCGAATTGCAACAAACGCGGCCGGAGGCGGCGACGCACCACGCTGCCTTGCGCGCTCGCGGTGCTACTCTCGGTGGTCAGCGCCGGGGGCCAGCAATCTCCCCGGGAAGAAATCCAGGGTTCGAGCAATACGCAGGTCTCGGTGACGGATCGCGGCACCGTCGAAATGCACGTCGCCAACCTGCCGGTATCGACGGTGCTGCAACTGCTCTCTCTCGAAGGCAAGCGCAATATTATCGCCTCTCCCAACGTGAAGGGCATGGTGACCGCGAACCTCTACGGCGCTACATTCGAGGAAGCGCTGGACGCCGTGCTGGTGATGAACGACGCGGGCTATCGGCGGGTAGGCAACTTTATCCATGTTTACACCAATGCGGAACTGGCGCAGCTTGCCGCCGCGGCGGCCAAGCAACCGATCACCCGCGTATTCCCGCTCAACTACGTTTCCGCCGCGGACGCCAAGTCCTATCTGGAACCCGTGTTAGAAAAAGACGATACGGTGGCGGTGTCCCCACCGGCCGGTGTGGGACTTGCCAGTGAGGCAACCCAGGGAGGGGGAAACTCGAGCGCCGCCAATGACTTCATCATCGTCACCGCAAAGCCGGAGGTCATGCGCGAAATCGAACGAATTCTCCTTGAGATTGACATCCGGCCTCGGCAGGTACTGGTCGAGGCCACGATCCTCCGGGCGGAAATCAAAAGCGATAACAGCCTGGGCATCGATTTCACGATTGTGGGCGGTGTGGATCTTCAAGGGATGGACGCTGTTTCCCCAGCGCTCCAGAGCATCAGTCTCGGGAATCTTCCAGATGAGCGTTTCCCGTTGGGCAACGCATCGGTATCTACCGATTTTGCCAAGAACGTGCCCAACGGCGGAATCACTTTCGGAGTGATCAAGGACAATGTTGCCGTGTTCTTACGGGCACTGGAACAGGTGACCGACACGACGGTCCTCGCCAATCCAAAAATCCTCGCCCTCAACAGGCAAAAAGGCCAGGTGATCGTCGGCCGGCGGGACGGCTACCTCACCACGACGGTGACGGAGACCCAGGCCGTTCAGGCCGTTGAGTTTCTCGAAACCGGCACGCAACTAATGTTTCGACCCTTCATTACAGATGACGGGTTCGTCCGCGTCGAACTTCATCCCGAAGACAGCGTCGGCTTCGTGAATGCCCAGGGGTTGCCCTCCGAACAGACCACGGAGGTCACGACCAACGTGATCATCCGCGACGGACAAACGATCCTGATCGGCGGATTGTTCAGGGAAGTAACCACTGACGCCCGGTCGCAGGTTCCGCTGCTGGGCACGATTCCCGGCCTCGGCCAGCTCTTTCGATCCAACAACGACGCCAGCAATCGCGAGGAAGTCATCATTCTGCTGACCCTGCACATCGTTAAGGACCAGGACGCCTACTCCGCCGCATCCAGGGAACAGCACGAGAACCTCGAGCGCATGCGGGTCGGCATACGCGAGGGGCTGATGTGGCACGGGCGCGATCGGCTGGCGCAGGCCTACTACCATAAGGCGATGGCCAACCTGAATTCCGGCGATCGCGACAAGGCGCTTTGGAACGTGAAGCTGTCGCTGAACGCCGCCCCGCGGCTGCTGCCCGCGATTGAACTCAAAGAGAAATTGCTTGGGCAACGTGACTGGTACGAAGATGGCACGACCACCCGCACGTTTATTTTTCGCCTGATTGCCCAGGAAAGCGGCTATGCATGGCCGCCGTTTGGGCGACCTGCTCAACCCGAATCGCTGCCGGCCGACGCCGGCTCAGGAGCTTCCCCATGAGAACTCTCTATCGGCTCGTTGCTCTAGGTGCGGCGTTATTCACCGCCGGCGGCTGTCAAGCGCCCAGCCATTCCGAGGCCAAGCAGCTCGCCGAGCAGCGCTGGAAGGAAGTTCGCGCCGGCGTGAAGCTCCAACTTGCCCGTCAGCAGTATGAGGGCAGGCGATTTGAGGACGTTGTGCAAAGCGCAACGGAATCCATCGCCTTGGATGCAAGGCGAGTGGAACCCTATGTGCTGCTCGCCCAGGCCAGCCTGGAATTGTCCAAGCCGGCCTCCGCCGAGCAGGCGCTCGACGCTGCTCGGCGGGCGGGGCTGGATTCCGCCGACCTTCATTACATGCGCGGAGTGATTTTTGAACAGCGCAACGACATCCAGGCCGCCGTTGACGAGTTTGCCCGAGCGCGAACCATGAACCCAAACAAAGTCGAATATGTCATTGCGCATGCTGAATGCCTAGTCGCCCTGGATCGTCCCAGTGAGGCTCTTGTGATCCTTGACGAGAGCCTTCATCGTTTCGACGACAATGGGACGATCGCCGTCCTGGCGGGGCGGGTCGCCACCTTGCTGGGTGATTGGGAAGGCGCGGCGAGTCGATTGGGACAAGCCTCCGTTTTATTGAACAGTAGTCCGATTGTGGCCGAGGAGCTGGGTCTCTTGTATGTCCGAATCGGCCGGTGCGAGGAGGCCGTAGCATTGCTTCGTCCATTGATCGAATCCGCCGGCGAGTCCGAGTCGGCTTCGGTACGTCGAGGCATCGCCGCGTGTTACCTGGCACTCGGCGTGCCTGCCTTGGCCAAGGAAGTCTTGATCGACTATGCCCGTTTGCACGTTGCAGACGGCCCAGCTCAACTTGTGCTGGCCAAGGCCGCTCTCGAAACCAACGACTTGTTGACCGCCGCTCGCGCAATAGATCTGGCAGAGCAGGCTGCGCCAGGCCGTGGAGAAACCGCCCTTGTGCGTGCGGCCGTCCAATGGCGTCGTAGGGAATACGGCTCCGCGGCGGAGACGCTGTACGGGCTTTTGGAGCGGGACCCCGCAAATGTCGAGGCTTATTGCCTGCTGTCGGAGGTCCTCCGCTCCCAAGGCCAGGCGGACGCCGCAAGGGACTGTCTCGAACGGGCGTTGCAAATCGACCCATCATGCACATTGGCCAGACAGGCTTTAGTTTATGCAAAAAACAGGGTCGAACCCTTGGCCAGTTCGGCAGAATCGTCGGTTTCCGGCGCGCCCGCCGGAGGCCCTTGAACTAGAATCCCACCTCAGGTATTTTTTGTAATAAATTCTAAAGAATTGTGTTGACTTGGACCGCACATCTGGTATATTTAAGCAGTAGTGTTATTGGACGGGTATTAGGCTGGTTGGATGAGCGGACGCTGTTTAGTATTTATTATATCGACCTAAGTATTATACCTAGTTGATTATTGCTTTCGATCCGCCCTCTTAAGTATCTGCTAATTCCTTCCTCCCTCGTCGGACCTGCCAACGTCCTTAGTGGCTGATTGCTTGTGTTTTGCGCTGGGAAAGCCGGCGCGCGTATTGCGTTGACCATTTTTTGGTCACGTGCTTTTGATCGCGCGCGATTTCTCCGCGAAAGGGACGTGAGATGGCACAGGGCCTTAGGGACTTTCGCCGAGCTTCCTTTACTCCCACCCAGGTTGCGTCCAGCGTCGCGACCGCTCTAGGTCGGGCCATGAGGGCCAGTACGGAGCGGTCGACGACGCGGACGCCGCCAGGGAGTGCAGCGAACGCGAACATTTCGGAGTTTGCGAAATGGAATGTGCGGCGAATGGAGGTCTGCTGAAACTCCAAAAAGGGGAGGTGTAGCCTAAGAATAGGGCTATGGAATTGTTGGCCGCTTCGGTTGCCTTGGGGAAACAGGATGCGGATGGGTTGCGGTGGGGACCGACATGCCCGTTTGCAATATGTAATGGCGACCGGGCGGCCACTTCCCTTTTTACAAACTTGCGAAGTGGACCGGACCGACTTCTACGTTGCTTGGGTTTGGGTAAGGCTGCGGCCCCAGTCCTGTTCGCGGACGGCTCTGGTTATCCGCTCGGCCAACTCGACGGCGGCGTAGCCTTCTTCAGCGCTGACGCCGAGACTGTGCCCGGTGCGGAAAGCGTTCAGGAAAGATTCAATCTCCGCCCGCAGTGGTTCCACGTCGTCCACGACGAGCGGCTCGACCTTGAGCATGGAGCCGAAGTCCAGGGCCTGCATCTGGGATAAATCCTCGAAGTTGCGTTCCTTGGCCATGCGGATGAGGTCGAGGTTGTCCGCGAGCTTGATCGCAATTCCGGATTTCTTCTGGTAATCCATCGAAAGATAGGCCGTGGGGCAGAATACGCGAATCTTGCGTTCCGTTTTCAGGGCGATGCGCGAGGCGGTGAGATTGGCCACGGCCTCTCCCGCAAATCGAATCCGGGCGTTGGCGACATCCTCATGCACGCCGAGCACGGCCACGCCCACGGCATCGATGGTGCATTCGTGTTGACGGACCAGGTGCAACACGATGTCGATGTCGTGAATCATCATGTCGAAGACCACGCCGATGTCGGCGCTGCGAAAGGTGAAGGGGCTGATGCGATGGGTTTCGATAAACCGCGGGGCGACCTGCATCCGCAGCATGGCCTGGACGACGGGATTGAATCGCTCCGAATGGCCGACCTGCAGGAGACAATTATTCTTTCGCGCGGCGTCCGCCAATTGCCGTGCGCTGACCGCGTCCGGAGCGAGCGGCTTCTCGACCAAAACGGCGATTCCTCGATCAAGAAGTGGGATGGCTACCTCAGCGTGATAGACCGTGGGGACGGCAACGGTCGCGGCGTCGACCGGAGTGGTAACGTCGGTGAATCGCGAAAACGCCTGCCCTCCGAACTGGGCGGCGATCTGCCGCGCACGGTCGAGGTCCTTGTCGACGACGGCGACCAGTTCGCAACCTTCTAGTTCACCGTAAACTCGGGCGTGATTTCGACCCATGTGGCCGACGCCGATAACCGCGACTTTCAGCGGGTTTTTCATGGCCATCAGCCTGGGTTGGCAGGCGCTCAGGATTGTTGGATGAAGGTCGCGTCCACCGTCTTGTTAGCGTCCAGGACAACGCTTACGGGGTTGCTGCACCCGGAGAGCCCGCCATTCCATCCCGTAAACGCCCAACCCGGATCGGCCTGGGCGATCAACTCGAAAACTTCGTGGGCATGGTCGCCGGCGCGATTCGCCGTCTGCCGCACCGATCCGCGGCCGACCACGTTCACCACCAGCGTGTACTTGTTCTGCAGCTTCCAGGAGTTCCTGTGGACGCGGTCGGCACGCAACGATTCGAGGTACCGTCCATGCCGTCCGTGGGCGAAGGAGCGCATCAAGCATTCGCACAAGTACTGAACGTGGGGGTTGAGCGGTTGGGCATCGAGGACCGCCTGCACCCGGTCGCGCATGGCCACGCCGCTGTTCCGCGCCCGCCGGGCGAACAACTTGAGGAAGGCGTCTTTCAGGGCGGAGATGTCTTCATTGCCGTACCCGCTGCGCTGCAATCCGACTCCGTTGATCATGCGCACTTCCGAGCGTGTGCCACGTGCCGCGACAAGGATGACGAAGGGCGGTACATCGGCGGCCACGCGGGTCATTCCCCCGATGAAGGCGTGCTTGCCGATAGTGACAAAATGGTGCACGGCGCTGTGGCCGCCCATGTTCACGTTGTCCTCCACGTGAACGTGCCCCGCGAGCTGGACGTAATTGGCGAAAATGCAGTGGTTTCCGATGCGGCAATCATGGGCGATGTGCGTGCCGATCAGGAAGAGGTTGCGGTTGCCGATGCGGGTCGCGCCGCCGCCGTTTCCCGTCCCCGGATGGGCGGTCACCATTTCGCGGAAGATGTTAAACTTGCCAATTTCCAGGGTGGTTCGTTCGCCGGCGAACTTGACGTCCTGCGGGGGCATTCCCAACACGGCCTGCGGAAAGACTTCACACCCTTCACCCATCGAAGTATGCCCCTCAATCGTTACATGATGGTGGATGCGGCAGCCGTCGCCCAGGACGACGTTGGGGCCCACGACGCAATAGGGTCCGAGCTGGACGCCGCGACCTAGCTGCGCGCCCTTTTCCACGATCGCGGTAGGGTGGATATTCACGCAACGTAGAGTACTGAAAGTCAATCAAACTGTCCAGGCGCGATGGTGCCGGATCGCCGGGATGTTTAATCACTCGGCGAGGGTCAGTTGGGGGACTGATTCCGGATTGTCGGCGTCAAGCTTGGGTAGGTCCTTGAGCGAAGAAAGTCCGAAAACTTCGAGAAACCGAGTGGTTGTGCCGTAGAGCAACGGTCGGCCGATCTCCTCTGCCCGGCCGACGATGCGAACGAGATTGATATCGCGAAGCCGTACCAACATGTCTCCGACGGCCACGCCGCGGATGGCCTCAATGTCGGCGCGAAGGATGGGCTGCTTGTAGGCGACGATGGCCAGTGTTTCAAGGGCCGCCGACGACAAGCGGGAGTCGGCTCTGGCCTTGTGCAGATTGCTGATCCAATGGTTGTACGCCGGCAAGGTCAGGAGCTGGAAGCCCTTGGCTATCGACTCGATCCGAAACGACGCTCCGTATTGTGCATATCGATCATTCAAGACCTCGATGTGCCGCTTCACGTCTCCGGCGTCGCCAATGCCGAGCAATTGCGCGATCCGTGGGGCGGGCAGAGGTTCATCCGTGGAGAGCAAAAGGGCTTCGACCACGGACTCCGTGGTGACTGACGGCGGCGGCTCCGCTTCAGCCGGGCGCGATGGGGCGGCGGCGATATCTTCGGAAACATGGAGTGTGTCGCTCATCGCCGGTCATCTTACTGATTTGTCGCAAAAGTTGCGATAGGCCCCCACGTCGCAAAACCTCGTTGCGTCGGACTCCATGTCGGGCTATACACAAGCCGTCCGGATGGGCAAGGGACGGCAATGACTCCAAAGTTGAACAGATTGGCCAACCCCGACTTTTCGCAAGGGACAAGAGCCCCACGGAAATGGGTCTGGACCGGCAAGGCCGATGGCGTGCGGTGGCGCCGAGACGGGGCGGAGGGGATTACCGTCCTATCGAATGAGGTTAAGGGAACGTCTTGTTGGTCGCAGATCGTCGTTTGCAAGCCGGGAAAGTTCTATCGCGTCGAGGCCACGGCCACCTGCGAATTGAGTGCCTCTAGTGATGCGGGAGGACTGGTGCTTCGAGCTGAACCTTTGGTCAACGGACGGCCCTGTGGCACGCCTTGCACGACGCCGGGTTTGCATTTCGCCGACGACCCGATCGCCATTCGTACTTATTTCAAGGTTCCTGACGACGTCCGCCGCGTTCGCGTATCCGTGGGAGTGGTCGATGCCATCGGCGCCGCCCGGATCGAACATGTGCGTTTTATTCCGATCCTGGAACCTGATGAGATGTCGCACGTTCTGGCCGTACCACCGCCGCCTTCGGCCTATTCCCGGCCCAGGAGAGTCCGCACGGTTTGCGTCTGCTCCGATCAGGGCGATGTTCGACCGCTGACCCGGTTGCTTTCGACGTTCTTCGACGAAACGAAGGTGCGCCAGATTCCCACGCGTGAGTTTCATCAAGAGTCGGTAGGGTCAGATGCCTTATTCCTGCCCGATCCGGTGCTTCCGCCGTCGATCCGTTCCATCGAGCAACTGATGGACATGGCCTCCAGGCGGATCGTGGTCATTTCCTTGCCCGCGTTCGCCAAGCTGACTCGCGGGGTTGCATCGTTAAGGTGCGTCGAGCAACGGGACGACCCGATCCATGCCAAGGTCACTCATGCGAACTACGCCACGCCCGGTTTCGCCCTCAACGACACCTTTGCCTACGCCTGGGATGGTCGGTCAAAGGGCAGCTTCGCACAGAACCATTTTCGACGAACGGAGGAGCTCCGCCGGTTCTGTTCAAAGCACGGTTTCGAGACCATGTTGGTATCCATGTGCGAACGGGAGGTCACCTCCGATCGCCCGATCTGCCTTTACAAACCCACCGACGATGGTGGATTGTTCGTTCTAGATATCGAGCCGGTGGAGAGCCCGACCTCAACCTTTGGCGAGTCGAATCTGGCCATGCACCTGCTGCTTTCCATTCTGGGAGCCATGCAGGCCGGACTTGGACAATACAGCGTCCCATTCCGCGAGGAAGCCCAGTTGCGTGACGCAATCCGCGAGACCGGTCTGCGTTGCGAACGATTCGTGGTGCATGATGCCGACGTTCCCGTGGGGGAGGTGGACCAGCAACTGGTCACGATCGGCGGAGAGGACCAGAGCTACGGCCTGCCTCTTCAGCCCAAGCCCGTGATTCTCGTTCGCAGTGGGCTGATCTCAGGTGATATGGAGAGCGTCCACGGGGCGTTTGCGTGGTTCAAGCAATTGGTTCGCCCGCCGCCATTTGAATGTGCCTACGCCCATTCGCTGGCCTCGAGGTTTCGCCTGGCCTGGGTGCCGTACGCTGCGCCCTGGACCGCAAGGGATGGCTGGCGACGGACCGCTCAACCACCCGGCTTACTGATGGAACTGGAAATCGACGACGCCCCCATTGCGGCATTGATCGACGTGGTGTCATGTCCTGTGAATCGCGTCCGCGTCGTATTTCCGCGAAAGAATGATCCCTTCCGGCATTATGCGACGTGGTTGCCGCAACTGGCGGCGGCTTTCACGGCATCGGCCGGTTTCGCCTGGACCGTATCCGGTCGTGAGACATTTGAAGATCGAAGGCGCTTCGCCTGGCGGGCGGTGAAACACGAGGTGGAGGCGGTCGTCAGCGCCGACGCTTTTCTGGAGCCGATTCACCGGGACGCGATGGCCGCCGGAGGGACGGTTTTGCGCATTGAACTACCCGGTTGCGACGCCGATTTTGTCGCCCACTCGATTCATCGAACGGCGCTCACCGCCACGCTGCTGGAACAGGTCGTCGGACTGCGATTTGGAATCATCGCGGTGAACCGATCTGACGCCCCCATTCATTTCGACGGGTTCCCGCTGGTGGAGCCGGGAGAACCGCTGATCGTGGATCGGCGCGATCCGATCCTGCAATCCCGCAACTTCCAGGTTGGATGACGACCGGTCTTATTCCGCGGCGCTGCGCCGTGCAAAGCGGATCGCCTGCTTGAGCGTGGTAAGCGCTGTTTCCGACAAGACCCCGTAGTGATCGACCTCGACGGCGGCGAATCCGGCTTTGGCGGCCTCGGGAAGAATGGAGACGAGTTGTGACCCGGCAGGCCCGATGATCGAAATCGCCGAAAGTTGAAGTTCATTGCGTTTTGCCTGTGGGGGAATCTTCGCCGACAGATCGACGGGGTCGGCTACACGGGTGACGACGGCGGAAGGTATCGAAACGTCCAATCCATTTGCCGCGCCAGCCTGCACCGCGTTCCCATCTCGCACCAGCAGAAGATCGCCGCCGCAGGTCTCGCGTAATCTGCGCAATAACGAGTTGAGCGTCTCGACTTGCCGCCGACAATGCTCCGCCAGGGATTCGTGATTTCCGACGAAGTCCTCGACCCGCGTCCATTCTCCGGGACCGTGCTCAAGAGCCTCGTTCACCGCTCGCCCCACCTGGCTTCGCGCCGCCTCCACGTCAATTCCGGCGTCATGGGACTGGTAAACGCACGAATCGCAAAAGCAAATCGCCAGAAGGGATCGTTCCACCGGGCCGATCGGGGTCGCGGTTGAAACGTCGTCCGCGTCGGACCATCGAATGTTGAAATCCGTGAGAGTCAATGCGCGGACGCCGAAGTTCGTGGACAGGTCGAGAACCATCGCCCGCAGGAAGGACTGCGCCTCGGCATTGGACAGGCACAGCCTCGTGCGCGATTCATCGCCGAGGACGTTGCGGCACGCGAATTCCGGGTAACGCTCGGCCATCCGGCCGGTGGCGCCCGCCGAAACGATGGCGCGTAGCCTCAACCCGCTACCGGCACAGGCTCTGGAGATGGACGCGAGCGGGTTGCCCATCGTCACCCAACTAGACACGATCGGTTGGCATCGCGTGGACGAAAAAGAGCGATCCGTCGGTTGAAAGAATACGCCGCCGCGAGTTCGGAAAACGCGTGGGTTCAGATGATTGGCGCGGAGCTGGACCGTCCCAGGAGCCGCGACCCAGAGCGAAATCCCGGTGACTCCCACGTCGCCGTGTAGTCGATCCAGGACGCTTCCGACGTCTTCATGGGTAAAGTCCCAGAGGTGGGCGACGAGGAAGAGCTCAAACATCAGGTTTCGTTCCCGGTCCGACCGGCGTAACTTCTGCGTAGGTGTTCTCCAGCACGTCCAGCATTCGGCGATGGGCCTGCTCGGCGGTGACTCCGTAGAACTTCGGGGCCACCGCGGCCGCGCCCGGCCGCTCGTTTCCGTCGGCATCGACTTCGCGGCAGGTGGACACCCACCGATCCTCATCAAACTCGACGCGGATGCCGAACCAGCGAGAGGCCGTTCCTTCGCTCACCACGCGATACAAGTGAAAGGGCATGGTTGATTGACCTCAACTGCCGGAAGCCCGAACGCATTGTAGCTTGCGCCAGCGGCAAGACCAGACACAGAGCACCGGGCGCGACCCCAGTGACAAGAAATTCTGTCTGCAGGCTCGCGCCTGTAGCTCTGTTTGGAGTAAAAATAGAGGCGGGCCCCGAAAGGGCCCGCCTCCGTACGACTTTGGCTGATCACCCTACGCCGCGTCTATCGCGGCGGTTGGTGAAGCAAACAAATTAGGCCGTTGCGGCCTGACGACGGCCGAAGTAGATCTTCGCACCGGTCAGCAGGAGCAACGTCAGGATCGCCAGACCCCACGTCGATACGGTCGGGATGGCGTTGTGGACGCACTCGGTGGTGGCGCAGCTGCCGCCCTTGGTCCACACGAGCTTGTCGCCCTGGCACTCGGCGTTGGTCACATCGGTGCAGCCGCCGAATGGATCCGTGTCGCAGCAAGCGCCGAGCACGGCGTCGCACAGGGTGTTGGCGCAGGTGCCGTCCAACGTGAAGACGCGCTGGGCACCGGAGCAGTCCGCTACAATCTGATTGTCCGTGCAGGAGCCTTCCAGCGTGTTGCAGCAGGCGCCCAACACGACCGCCGGGCAGATGCTGGGCACAGCGCCGCAGTCGCCGCCCTTGACCCACGTCTGGTTCGGGCCGTCGCAATCCTCGGGGTAGGTCCCCATGGTGCAGTGCTCGGCCTTGGGCGTGCCGTCGCAGCACGCGCCGGTGTGACGGATGCACTCCGGCACGATGTCGCAGGTCTTGTTGGGATAATAGATCGTTTGATCGCTGAGGGCCAGGCAGGTGGTCTCAGTCGGCTGTTGTGTGCAGAGGCCCGTCACGCCGTCGCAGCAAGCGCCGCCGTCAATCGGGTCGCCGCAATCGATCTTCTTGGTGATATTGACAGCCAGCCGCTGGCTACCCGAAGGCACGTTGGTCTGGGCTACGAAGAGACTATCACCGGGCATCGGGAGGTCATGGCAAGTGCACGACGGATAGGGCGGGCTCTCGCCGGCCGGGCCATAGCACGGTGCGGATGGATCGCTGCCGACTCCGAATGAACCGCAATTCGGGCTCGCCGGATCGCAGCAGTCGTCGTTGCCGTTACCCGGATCGGTAATGTCGTTCCAGCTTCCCCAGAAGAAGATGCGGGAGTCGATTCCGACGCTGCCGCAGGTGTTGATGGACGCCGATTCCGTATCGGCGTCATACAGGAACAAGCAACCATAGGCCGCGTCGCACGGTCCGGCATAGGGTCCGTTGGCGCCGTTTCCCAGAATGCACGGGTCGGCCAATGTGCAGATGCGTGAGCAGGTGCACTCATTGGGATCACCCTCCGGGAAGCAAGTATGTCCTGTCTGGCAGCCACCGGGCGTATTATCCGGAATACCCGGCTCGCAGGTCTCGGGGGGATCCACGAAGCCGTCGCCGCAGTCGTATGCACAGGCTGCGCCGCGGCTGATGCTGTAGTTGTCAACATCCCAGAATGCCGTTCCGCTGTTGGGAAGGAACAGCCAATTGACGCGCTCGACGCTGGGCATCTGTGAACCCTGACCGCCGGTTGCCGGGAGATGGCCTGGACAGGCATGCGCCACACCATTCGTCGCGTAATTGTAGATCTCCACACCGTCATACTTGTAAATCAAACTCTGGCCGCAACCGCCCGGATAGGATGGGATGCGGCAGGGATCGGAGATGACTTCCACTTGCTTGTATTCCCCGGGTGTCCAATAGCCGGCGAAGAACTGTGTTCCGCCGGGGGTACCCGGATCGATCAGGATGTACGGCTGACCGAGCGCGCTGGTGACGAAAAACATGTACGCGGCGAAGGCGTGTCCCACCGTGGCGGTATCGTCGAACGCTCGGAAACGAATGGCGGCGCCGCCCGTGGCGCTGCCATAAAGATCAAACTTCATGGTGGTCAATCCCGCCGTGGTGATGCTCTGCAGCGGACTAAATGCCTGGTGGCTGCCACCGACGCCGGGTTGAGCTTCGATGTGCAGGTGCTGGGTGGATGGACCCTTCAATGTAGAGGGGTTGCTGCTTGAGATGCTCGGCTGCTTGCAGCTTGGCGACGCCGATGACGTTGCCCAGCAATTCTCCACGTTGGGGAAGTCGAGGCAGCAGTTTTCATTGGCCGCCGGGGGGGTGCAGCCAGCGGTTTGCGGATTGAGGCAGTCCGCATCGTCATATTCCGGTCCGCAAATCTGGAAACCGCTATCCCAACCGCCGTCCGCTGTGTCGGACTCAAATCCGGTCGACTCCAACAGTGCCGTGCAATTACCCGGCACCACCGTCGATCCCGTATGAACCAGCGGGATCTCACGGGCATCCGTTTGGGTGCTGGGATCACCCTTAATCTGGGCCTGGGCCGAGCTGCAAATGAGGGCAGCGATCGCCAGAGCCCCTACATATCCGAAATACTTCTTCATAGTTCTAAACCTTTCGTCCTGTTCAAGCGGTGAGAAATTCCATTCCGCTTGGAGCCTTTCAACCGACTCTTCCCCACCGTGTGTTGAATGCCGGCTGTAATCAGAAAAACAAAATCAAAAAACGAAAACGTAATCGTCGATGGCCCGTGAGCCGCGAGCTTGCGGTCCCACAGTCCTGTGGGGTGGGATCAGACCGGAGGAGCCCGCGGCAGAGCGGCTCGATGGAAGAGCAACCAATCACAAGGGAATTCAACTGAGAAATACGATCGTATGGGACCGCCCGACCTGCGAACCAGCCGCGAGCTTTCCCCTCTGCGGTGGACGCTTGTCAGCACGGACAACAAAGCGGCATTAACGTAGGCCACAAGGAATGCAACCAGGGCGTATCCGGCGGCGCTCCCAAGGAGGCGGACGGCCAGGCTGTCGCCTTGCGTGCCGGCGAGCAAACCGTGGCGCAAACCCAAAGGCGCTAGCGCGAACTCGGCGCCGATCCAGACCAACGCCAAAAGGTACGGGCTGAACCCGATGTGTCGCGTGAGAGCAGCGCCAAAATAACCATAAGCCGCTGGAATCAGCGAAAGCAGTGCGAATGAGGCAAAAGTCGGTGAAATCTTGGTGGTGGCGAACGTGAGTGTGGAAGCGAACAGGCAGGCGCCCCAGATCGCGCCGGCAGCCATGGCCCGCATCCGCGAATAGACCCGGATCGCATAGAACAACGGGAGCAACGTGACCCAACCGAGCCAAACGCGATGCGGCGACTCAATGGCCACGGCCATGAGATAGGCGCTGCCGGCAAGGGCCAGCACCATGGCGCAATCTTTTCTGATGCGCGTGGTCGTCGCTAGATTGCTCGGCTTAGCAGTCAACGCCGTTCTCTTCAGAACACACCCGCAGCTTGTGGTTTATTGTCTCGAGACCGGGCAAGTTGGATGGGAACTAAATACCGCCAAGATTATTCCCACTCCCGTCACTGCTCCGTCACCCACCAAGCTGACCCACCTACAACGGCCGAATATAACTGATCTCCCTACCCAGTTCAACAGTAAAACAAAAAAATTGCTAAATATTTCGCCATCCAAGCTCCGGGCCAATTCTTATCCTCTAAATTGATTGGGGATAATGGGTTATGGTTGCTTGACGCCAGACAGTTATGGACCGATAACTATTTCCCGATCTTGGCGCTTTTGGATCACCTATCTCTCCCTCTGGCTCGGACTAAAAACGTGAATCGCGGTAGGGTCTCTGCTGGACATAGTTCGCAATCTGTAGTTGAAGCACCTGTTTAAGCGAAGCAAGTTCAGCCCCGCCGGCGTTGACGAAAACCTGCGCCTGTCGCGCTACAGTTACGGCTCGCTCGAAGTTGCCGGTTTCGGCGAAGGCGGCGGCGAGCGTCGCTTGGAGGACCGGTTCCCGCCCGCCGGTAAGGGTGGAGGCATATTCCGCCAATTTCAAGGCGGTGGCGCCATCCCGCAAAGCGTCATATCGAGAGGTGGCCAACACGCGGGCCAACAGTTCCAGTATGTGCACATTCTTGGGAAGGTGTTTGGCGCCGATCTGAAGAATGCGTATGGCGTCGGGTGTTTGGCCGCGAGTCAGATAGAAACGCGACAACTCGAGGATGGCCTCATCGTAGTCGGGCTTCATGGCAATGGCCTGTTCGAAAAGCTTCACGGCTTCCTCGAAGTCGCCTTGCTGGGCCACGACCACGCCGAGGTGGTAGCGGGCCTCGGCGCCGAAATCTGGAACGGACATGGTTTGGGTAAATGCTTCTTTGGCGGCGGGTACATTCCCTTGAGACAAATGGGCAATGCCGAGGTTGAGCCATGCGTCACCGTATTCCGGTTTGAGTCGGACCGCTTCCTGAAAGCAGGCGGCTGCCTCGGAGTATCGCCCTGCCTGCGCATGGCATAATCCGAGGTTGTAGTGGTTTTCCGGGTTTTGGGGGCGCAACCGCAAGGCTTCCTGGAAATGCGGCATCGCCTCCGCGATTTTCCCCTGGGAAACCAGGATGGTGCCGAGTTTGCCGTGAACCGGCGCGAATTCCGGGAACAGTTTCAAGGCTGTCTTGTAGTGTTCGACGGCCTCGTCCACTTTGCCCGATTTATGCAGGGCGTCGGCAAGTCCGGCGTGTGATTCCGCGTTTTTTTTATCTAGAGATATAGCGGCTCGATAATACTCAATCGCCTTATCCAATCGGTTGAGTTGGGTCAACGCATCGCCCATCATGGCCAGCGCAGAGGTTTGTTCACGGTCGATTTGAAGCGCTTTTTCCAGCGGGGGCACTGCGTCGGCAGGCCGGTTGAGGCGCATGTAGCACATGGCAAGCATGGCCTGAAAGGTTATTGAGTTGGGGCTTCGTTCCACGATGTGTTGCACCAGGGGGAGAATCAGGTTGACGTCCTTCGACTGATCATGCTGGAGAAAATCCTTGGCGGCCATGAACTGCACGAGAACGTCCTGCATGTCCTTGGGGTCGAGCAGTCCCATGGTCAGGAACTCATCGGTGGTTCGCGTGGATCCGCCGGCATATCCGAGTCCCTCAATCGCCTTCAATTGGGCCGAATCGAGTTCCACGACGGATGCCTGACCGGGCGTCATGGCGTCGTAGCGATCGCGCAGCTCCTTGAGCAATCCGGCCGCGATACGCGGTTCGTCGGCAAAGAGGTTCTTCATTTCTCCCGGATCGGATCGGAGATCGAATAACTCCGGCTTGACGGAGGAGACGTACTTCCAGCGGTCCGTGATGATGGCACGCTGCTCGGCCCAGCCCAGGGCGTTGAGCAGGAAATTGCTTTCTGAATAGGCGCTGACGCTTTCCAGGTGGCTGCCCGCAAGGCCCGGAACCAGGGACCGTGACATGAGGTCGGCCGGTCCCTTCCAACCGAATAGTTCCAGGATGGTCGGAAACACATCGACGCATTCCACGATCGCCGCTATTCGTTTTCCTCGTTCCACGGCGGCGGGATGGGCAAAAAACATGGGGACATGGACGTTGGTCTGATAGACGAAGTTGGAGTGGCCTTTCTCGACGTGCTCGCCGAAGGACTCGCCGTGATCGCCAACGACAACGACCAGCGTGCGCTCGACCAGTCCGGCGGCGTTCAACCAATCGGTCAATCTCTTGACCTGCGTATCCACGAAAGCAAGTTCGCCGTCGTAGGGGTGGACTCCCTCGCGTCGGAACTCCGCCGGAGGCTCGTAGGGTTGGTGGGGGTCATAGTAGTGAACCCAGCCGAAGAAGGGCGCCTGCTTGGCGGACTCCAACCATTCCAACGCCCGATCGGTGACGACGTTGGCCGGCTGTTGCCACTCCAGCTGCTGAACTTTGAAATCCACTTCTCCCATGTTGTCGCTGTAGGTTTCGAAGCCGCGCTCCAGCCCAAATCGAGAATCGAGGACGAAGGTGGCGACAAAGGCCGCCGTCTTGTACCCGTGCTCCTTGGCAATTGTGGCGAGGGTCGGGAAATCCGTACCGAGGGCGTTGCGGGCGTTGTCGCGGACGCCGTGCTCGCGCGGGTACCTTCCGGTCATGATGGAGCAGTGAGAGGGCAGGGTAAGGGGTACCTGGGCGATGGCGTTTTCAAACAGCGTCCCGCGGGCGGCCAGGGCGTCCAGCGTCGGGGTGATGGCAGGCTTGTAGCCGTAGCAACCGATCCGATCCGCGCGGGTGGTGTCCAGGGTGATGAGCAGAAGATTCTGGCCGGAGAGCTTGCCGCCTGCGGCGGCGGAAGCCTCCGGCTTCCGAGAGCAACCTGTAATAGAGAGCCCGGCGACGATTAGTGCCGCGGCCGCTTTCCTTAAACGATTCATCAACACAGTGTATTCCCCACTCGATCCATCGGTCAAAGAATGATGCGATCATGGTGATCATCAAGTTGGCGCGCAAAGTTCCGATCCTTGTCCTAATGTCGACGCAAAGCGGAAGCCAATGTCATTCGAAGCGTAACGCCTGCACCGGATCGAGCCGTGAGGCGCGGATGGCGGGGTAGATGCCGCTGATGATGCCGACCATGACGGCCATGACGGCCATGAGCAACGCCAAGAAGATGATCGTCGGCGGCGTGTAGGTGTCCAATATCTGGGTCAATTCATTGAGCAGATTGGAGATCGCCCAGCCGCAGATAATCCCCAACCCCCCGCCGATCAGGCTGATGATGCTGGCCTCGGCGAGGAACTGTTTGAAAATTTCAACTGCCAAGCGCCAACGCGCGATTCACACGCCGACAGGCATCTTTTCCTTGGCATCCTTTATCGCGGCGAACGTACCAAGGTATACAAAATAGGAACCACGATGATTGGTTAGTTATAACCCATACATTCGCAATGCGGAATGCCGTGATCGCAATACGCCCGGCAGCCCGCTGGACAAGTTATGTCACAAGAGCCCTGTGTGCAGGTTGCACTGCACCCGGTCGCAGCGACACCGCCGTCGTGCGCATCTTCGAACGACGCGGGAATAGCGGTTGGGTTCCAGGTTGTTGCTCCATCGTTCTTGGGGACGCGCGATTTTTTCGAATCACTTGAGCCCAATTCGAGAACGGTTTTGAATGTTCGGAAGTCATGGGCGAAGTCACTCACTGAGATGTGAAGGTACCGCCCGCTTGCATCCAGCGAGAGGTACATCACGCCGACAAACTCATCGACCGCCTCCGGTGTCGGAGTAGTTGCGACGTCCCTTACTCCCGCGACGGGCGTAAAGATCGCATCGATTGCGGACACTCCTCGGCGTCGAAGTTCTGTACCGTCTTTGTCGAGAAAAAAATCGCGGTCAAGTTGGATCAGGCTGAGACCGCTGAGGTCCAAAGTGAGGGCCCGCACTTCCAACGCGGGCGGCTTGAAGCCGCCGGTTACAGCCCGATCTGCATCATCACCAAGTCCCGCGCGGACGATCAGAGTGCCCTCGTCCAAGAGCGTGATCGACCCGTATCCGGCGTATGGCATCGTGATGATCGTGAACGGCGAAGGCTTCACCGCATCCGTCACTCCGCGTTCCTCGGCGGACTTGACTGCTTGAACACGTGTTACGGAGGCGCGATCCTGAGCAAGACAAACCAAACCCACACCCAACACCATCATACCACCAATGAATCGTTTCATCACAAACTCCTTGCCAATGCTTCTTTTCGTACTTGTGGACAGTGGACAGTGGACAGTGGACAGTGCCGACGGCGCTGCTCGCACCATCACTTATCGGCGAATCTACGCCCCGCCGAAGGGTTTGTCAATAAAATTCTGGTGAAAAAGAGTAAGTATTTTTCCTCGTGCTGCGCGGACGGTTCCTCGGGGCTGATTTGACCTGCGATTGAATCCGTATAGACAAAATTACAGTGAAAAGTCGAAAACATAACACGCTAGGCTGATAAGGTGCTGCTTTAAGCGGCTACTACTCGTAGCGCAGAGCTTGCACGGGATCGAGCCGCGAAGCGCGGATGGCGGGGTAGATGCCGCTGACGATTCCGACCATGACGGCCATGAGCAACGCCAGAAAGATGATCGTCGGCGGGGTGTAGGTGTCCAGTATCTGGGTCAGTTCACTGAGCAGATTGGAGATCGCCCAGCCGCAGATGATTCCCAACCCACCGCCGATCAGGCTGATGATGCTGGCCTCGGCGAGGAACTGTTTGAGGATGTCGAACCGCCGGGCGCCGACGGCGATGCGCACGCCGATCTCACGTGTTCGCTCCGTGACGGAGACCAGCATGATGTTCATGATCCCGATGGCCCCGACGATGATGGAGATGCCCGCGATGCTGTAGAGCACGACGCCGAAGATGAGCGCCACCTGTCCCAATTGCTGTTTGAACTGGTCCTGGGTAAAGATGATGAAGTCGTCATCATCGCCCGCGCTGATCTGGTGGCTGGCGCGGAGGGTCTTCTTGACCCGTTCGATGCAAGCTGGAACGCGGCCGGCGCTGACGCACTGCACGACGAGCATGTTCAGATACCTTTGGCCGAACATCCTGCCCATGGCCGTCGACAACGGAATGATCACCTGGCTGTCGAGCTCGATGAAACCATAAGCGCCCTTTTCCTCCATGGTGCCGATCACGATAAAGCTCTTGCCGTTAATCTTGACCGTTTTTCCCACGGCAGGCAGAGCGCCGAAAACCTCCTGCGCCACTTTGTGCCCCAACACCGCCACCATGGCGTTGCCACGCACGTCCTCACGGGAAAGAAAGCGTCCCTGAGAGACCTCGTATTGGTACATGGGGGCATACGATTCGGTGGCCCCCAGGATGGTGGCATAGGTGTTCTTCTCGTAATACTTCACCTGCCCTGCCCCGGTGTATTGAGGGGCCGCGGCAATGATGAGGTCCTTGTTCTCCTCCGCGATCAAGTCCGCGTCTTTGGGAAGGAGCGAAGCGGTCTGGACCTGCCGATGAGAGCGGCGGTCGGAACCGTTGAAGATCAATACCTGGTCGGCGCCCAACGATTCGAAACGGTCGAGGACGTTGCGCTGTGCCCCTTCGAGGATGGACACGGCGGACACCACGGCCCCGACGCCGATGATCACCCCCAGCGTCGCAAGCAGCGAGCGCACCAGGTTCTGGCGCAATCCCCGAAAGGCCATCAACAGGATTTGAACGTGAAACATGGTCTAATCTCGAACCGGGTCCACGTCGGGAACCCGCCCCGTTACCCTCAATACCGCCTTGTCGGCGGTTTTCTGGCGGAACGCCCTGGTGTGGGCGTCGTGCGTCTGTGCAAGGATCTGCTCCCGGCGGCGATCGTCCACCGCAGTATCCTCGACAATCTTTCCATCTCTCATATTGATGATGCGTTCGGCCTGCACCGCCACATCGATTTCGTGGGTTACCAGGAGGATCGTTATTCCTTCGTGATGCAGCTCGTGGAAAATCTGCATGATCTGCTCGCCGGTGCGGGTGTCGAGGTTTCCCGTCGGTTCGTCGGCGAGGATGAGCCGTGGCCTGTTCACGATGGCGCGGGCAATGGCGACGCGTTGACATTCGCCGCCGGACATCTCGCTGGGCCGATGTTTGGATCGCTTCCCCAGTCCGACGCGCTCGAGGGCCTCACGGGCGGCTTTCTTATTGAACGCCTGCCGCGTGTAGATCAGGGGGACCTGCACGTTGTCAAAGGCCGTGGTGCGGTTGATGAGGTTGAAAGTCTGGAACACAAAGCCGATGTGCTCGTTGCGAATGCGGGCGAGCTGTTTGTCGTTGAGGGAGCTGACCGTCTCGCCTGCCACGCGCAACATCCCCGAGGTCGGACGGTCCAGGCAGCCCATGATGTGCATCAAGGTGCTCTTGCCGCTTCCCGAAGCGCCGGTGATGCTGACGAACTCACCCGGCTCGATGTGCAGGTCCACGCCGTCCAACGCATGCACGACCGAGTCGCCCATGAGGTATTCTTTGCGGAGTTGAGCGGCTTCGATCATTCGTACGAGACGTCAGCGACCGATGCGAACCCGACCTGGGCGGCAATGGTCTTGCGAGCCGGCGCAGGCGGGTCAGAACGTTCGCTCCTGTTTTCTTGTCCCTAGCCCCTTCCCTCTTGTTTGGCGGGCAGCTTCGTGTAGACCACCGAGCCTTCGTTCAGTCCTTCGCGCACCTCCGAATAATTGCCGTTGTCCAGTCCGAACTTGCATGGAACGAACGTCGTCTCATGCGCGGAGGGAGCCCCACCCGCCTTGGGGATGTAAACGCCGAGTTGCCCCTTGGGGCCTTCGCGAATGGCCTCGTTGGGGCAGAGCAGCACGTTTTCAACGTGCTCGGAGGTAAAGCGCACCTCGGCCCGCATCCCTGAAAGAAGCCGAGTGCGGTTTTCACTCGTCACCACAACGTCCACGAGATAGGTGACCACGCCCTGAAGGGATTTGGGTTCGGGGTAAATCCGCTCAATAATGCCCTGAAACTCTTCATCGCGGAATGACTCGACGGTGATGCGGGGGAGATGTTCCAAGGTCTTTGCGGCTTCGGAGGGATCGACAGGCATTTTTACCGAATCGTCGTGCCCGGGCTGAGCCCACGGCGGCGCCAGGGCCAGGACCCGACCAATGTCCGATTCGTCCACCTCCGCGCGGACCAGCAGTTTTTCCACGTGCAGCAGAACCGCGAGCACGGTTCCGCCGGTAAAGGTCGTCTTGCCGCCTTGGATGACTTCACCGATTTGTACTTTGACATCAGCGATAACGCCGTCGATCGGCGAAGTAATCGTGGTCTTGCTTAAGCGTTTTTGAGCGTCGCCGAGATTGGCCTTGGCGGTCTCAAACGCCGATTCCGCTTGCTTCAGCTCATGTTCGGCACGGGGGACGGCGAGCTTGGCCCTTTCCAGGCCCGCTTTGGCCGCTTCGAGCTGGGCGACCTGTCGGTCGACCTCGGTGCTCCGTTGAATTACCTCTTCGTCGTTTTTTTGCTCTTCGGGAAGGCGGTCCAGCTTCACTTTGCGGAACTTCGCGAGAGCCACCATGGGTTCCAGTTGATCCACCTGGGCCTGGGCCGAAACGATGTCCGAACCGCGGGCCTGCTCGAGATTGATCCGCGAAGTGTTGAGCCGGGCCTCGGCGATCTGCAAGTCCTGCTTGGCCCGATCCACGCTGCGCTGTTCGTCGTCGGGTTGAAGGCGGACGAGCAGGTCCCCGGCGCGGACCTGGTCACCCGGGCGTTTGGCGATCTCGATCACCTCGCCGCTGGCTTCGGACTTGACTTCGACGCGCAAGGCCGGACGAACCTCGCCGGTGGCGTTGATCGGAAGGGTGAGGTCGGAGCGGATGATTTTTTCGGTCTTGCCCTCGATGTTTTCCATCGGCAGACGCAAGGTGGTGGCGGCGTAGTATCCCACCACGAGAACGGTCAAGAGGAGGATGACAATGACGGTGTTCTTCATATCAAGCTCGACACGGTTCCCGTCCTATCGAATCTGGAACTGGAAGTTGTCCTTGTTGTTCAAAGCGTTTCACCATTCCGAATTCGTGCCATTTTGCTCACTGACAGTTGCGGTGTTGATCGGCGTTCATCATGCAACCGACGCAGGCGTGAAATCCCAGTCGAACGTTTCGGCGACGGCCTTGTTCGTGATCTTGCCGCGCTCGATGTTGATTCCCGCGGCCAGTCCGGTGTTTTCCTTGCATGCCCGTTTGTAGCCCATGTCCGCCAGCAACAGTGCGAAGGGCAGCGTTGCGTTGGTCAGGGAAAACGTGGAGGTCCGTCCCACCGCGCCGGGCATGTTCGTCACGCCGTAATGGACAATGTGATCGACAATGTACGTCGGGGCGTCGTGGGTCGTCGGGCGGATGGTTTCGCAACAGCCGCCCTGATCGACGCCGACATCGACGATCACCGCGCCTGGCTGCATAGAGGAAAGAAACTCCCGCGGCACCAACACTGGGCAGCGAGCTCCGGGGATCAGCACGGCGCCGATGACCAGGTCCGCCGTGGTCAGGTACTTCTGGAGCATCAGGCGGTTGCTATAGACGGTGTGGACATTGGCGGGCATGACGTCGTCGAGATATCGCAGCCGGTCAATGTTAACGTCCATGATGGTGACGTTGGCGCCAAGCCCCGCGGCGACCTTGGCCGCATTGGTGCCCACGATCCCGCCACCGATGATGAGGACTTCGGCCGGTTCAACGCCCGGTACCCCGCCCAGGAGGATGCCCCGACCCATCATGGGACGCTCGAGGTATTTGGCCCCTTCCTGGATGCTCATCTTGCCCGCGACTTCGCTCATCGGAGTGAGCAGCGGCAACCGGCCCTGTGAGTCGAAGATGGTCTCATAGGCGATGGCCACCGACCCGGTCTTCAGGACGCCCTCGGTCAGTTCTCGATCGGCGGCGAAGTGGAAAAAGGTGAACATCACCTGCCCTTCGCGCATCATGGCCCTCTCTGGTGCGAGCGGTTCCTTGACCTTCACGATCATGTCGGCCTTGGCGAAGATTTCTTTCGCCGAATCGACAATTTGCGCTCCGACCGCGGCGTATTCGTCATTGGGGATGCCCGACCCGAACCCGGCGTCGGACTCCACGAGCACGCGATGACCGCGGCGCACGAGCTCGTCCACGCCGACGGGCGTCGTACTCACGCGGTACTCATGCGTCTTGGTTTCCTTGGGTATGCCGACAATCACTCAGTTTCACTCCCATCGGGGGCTCGGATTCGACGGCAACTATAGCGGCTCATCAATGTCAAGGCAAACCGAACACTGCGTACCTTGTATGAACTTGTGGCTTACTTCTTGTTCAGATTTTGGGCGTTAACGTGGACGCCTTCGCGGTCGAGGACGATCGTCACGGCCCCGACGTCCGCGGTGTTGTAGATCGGCGTGTCGCCCAGCAGTTCGATCAATCCATTGTCGGTTCGCGCCATTCTCTGACCGCTGGAACGTACAAGAAACTTTGCTCCAACCGCCGCGAGAAACTCCCGCGTCGTCGATCGCACGCTTCCGTGGTGAGGGAGGAGGAGCACGTCCGCGTGAAGCTCGCCGCGCGCCAGCAGCGCAGTCTGGGCGCGGTCCTCAATGTCGCCGGTGAGCAGAATTGAACGACCGGCGTAGCTGAGCCGCAACACGGTGGACGTTTCATTGGCGGATAGATCGTCATCGCATTCGCCGCGGGGCCAGAGGAGTTCGAATTCGACCCCGCCGATCTCCCAGGTTGATGTCGAAGTGTCGAGGACTTGCACCGATTGGCCGTCTATAGACAACAACTCCAGCAGATGTCGGCTCGGAGATCCTGGTGCTCCCCTCGGTTCGAAGCAGGAGTTGATGATGACTGCGTCGGCGTCGATCTGGTCGAGTAGAGTGGGCAAGCCGCTGAAATGATCGAGGTTGGGATGGCTGAGATACACACGGTCGATGCGGCGAATGCCGCGAAGATTCAAGAAGGGCCCAACGACACTGCGACCCACATCGTAAGGTAGTGAGGTACCGGCATCGTAGAGAACCGTCCGCCCATCGGGCAGTTCAATTACCGTGGCCGACCCGAGTCCGACGGCGAGTACGGTGACGCGCACCTGTTCACTTCCTCCCGTTGGGCGGCTCCAGGTGCCGATGCACAAGATAAGCATGGCGAGCGCAGCCGAGAACCAAACCGTCGGTATCGGTTGCTGCCGAGGATGTTGGGCAGCGCGAAACACCGACGCAGAATTTATTTGTGGAACTGGAGGGAACTTGAGCACCAATACGATCAGAAATGCATAGTACGCTACGACGAGCCACCAGGGGGGAGTTGAAGCAGTTACGTCCGTGCCGGGTAATCCTGCCAAGACCTCAACAACGTGAACTACCCACCCATCCGTCACGTCAAGCACGGTTGCAACCAGCAAGGCGAGTCCTGGCGAAATCGCCGTGACGGCTACTTTCAATACTCCCAGGACCATCACGAGGGACACCAACGGAAACACCATCGCGGAGCTGATCGCGCCCCAAGGTTGCACTCGATGAAAATATGCCGTAACGATCGGCAGGCCCGCGAACCACGCCCCCGCGCTCACGAAGACAAGTAGGACAACATACTTGGATGCCGCGCGCCACAGCCGTCTGGCGTAGCGGCGGGGACCGAGTAACGGCGTCGCGGCCGCGCGGGCGAGTTGCCGGTCTTGAATGGCGTAGGGGCGGGCGAGGACGACCCGCTCGAACCACAATCCGCCGGAGATCAACGCACGGAGCAAGGCCGGCGCAAGGTATCCAACTCCCAACACGGCCGCGAAGGAGAGTTGAAACCCGGCGTCGAAGACAGTTGTGGGATCAATAAGGATCAGGATGATGGCCGCGGCGCAGATCCAATTGAAATGTGCCTGAGGACGTCGCAGGAGCAATGCGATGCAGAACAACAATCCCATGACCGTCGCACGAAGGATGGGCGGGCGCGGGTCGGCGACCAGAGCGTAGGTAATGACTGCAATAACCATCAGCCAGGTGCAGCGGCGTTTCGTTCGTCGAAGCAAACGACCGATCGACCAGACGAACGACATCAGAATGACCACGTTGGTCCCGCTGACCGCGATAAAATGGATCACCCCCGCGCGGATGAACACTTCGTTGAGCCGCCGATCGAAGCGCGAACGGTGTCCGAGGACCATCGCTTCCAGGAGGCTGACCTCCTCCGGGGTGCCCGTGACCAGGTCGTCCGTCAACAGGCCGCGAACCTTCGTTCGCAACCATGTGACCGTCCGCCCCATGTTCGGGCTTTCGCCGAATCGCCGAAGATTCAGCCGATGGTCGCAGTTCATCCGCGCGACGACCCCCTGACGGCGCAAATAGCCTCGCCAGTCGAATCCACCCGGATTTTGCGGCGGCGTCAGAGCGTACAGCCAGCCGAAGACCTCCACCTTCTCATTTTCGTTCAGATCGAGAACCGCATCATGGACCGTGACTCGAATCCGACCTGTGACGGCGATCTCGCTCTGCATACCTTCGATGGAGTCGGCTTCAAGAAGAAAGACCGTGCGTTCGCCCTGATAGGTCCATTTTGCGAAAGGGTTCGGAGAGTCGCCCAGGACCTGTGGTTCCGAGACCACGGTCCCGCGGATGCGGGCGATACGTCCGATCTCATCCGCATATCGTTCAAGGCTTGAACTGGGGACGGTTCGGGCGGCTCTTAGATGCAATGCGCCGCCGACGCTCATGGCAGCAAGGAAGATCAATAGCAGGCCGATCGTCCTGCGGACACCGCTTGAAATCGCGGGCAAACCGCAAACGACGAACGTCAAGATATAGGCAAGAAATGGGAGTTCCAGAGCTTCGTCGAGTACGATTCCCGCGATCAATCCGGCCGCCATTGGAAAGAGCGGGGCAATTTGCATGATCGCAATGGATGCTCGTCGCAGTATGTTCATGCTAAGTCGGATTACAGAGAGTTTCCGCGCCGCGACCCCACCGTCGAAGCCGGAGGGGCGGCGACACTTTGGGCGGAGAATTACGGATTTGCAAGGGTTAGGCGGCGAGCCGTGGATTAGCAAAGAGCCCGTCGCCCTATTAGGGCTGCCCGGCACATGCGCAGCTGAATTTTAACCATACCAATCGGCGTCAGAGTTGCTTCAACAGAATGACTACATGTGCGCCGACTGACGACGCATGATTATTACGGTCGCCGAAGAAAGGACCATCAACGTCAATACGCACGCTCCCCATGTGGAAATGGCGGGCACGCAAACATCTTCGTTCCAGATGCCTCCCAGTTGCGTGCATTCAGAAAGAGCTGTGTCCTGGAGGCAGGACGCGCCCTCTGGGCTTCCGAACAATGCGCATTTCCCGGCGACGAGCGGACAAGTGGGATCGCATGGAGTCTCCGTCATCACATCCGGTTCCTCTATTGGCCCTCCGGTCACTACCCCGTCGTCCGTACCGGATGCGACGTCGGCAATTGCGGCGTTGGAAGCGGTTCCGGGTACCGGTTCGAGGTAGGTGAAGTTGTACCCATCGACGATGTTCTCTCCGTTATCCCGACAGGCTTGTAGTACGCTGTTAATAGTAGATTGTTGTGTGGGATAGGGCATGGACTGGAACCATGCCTTGATGCGCCCGGGCCCATTGAATCCCGCTGCGGTTGCCGCTGCGAATAGGCAGTTTAAAGTCGCCGCCTTTTGAGCAAGTGGAGGAGGATTAGGCTTGTAGCTCACCCTGAATCCCATTTCTACCGCAACGGACGAACCTGTCACCATGAACCCCGCCCCGTTGTTCATGCGACGCAGCGATTCCGCGACGGAAGTCGCCGGCTTTTCTCCATCCGGGTCCGCGTCGCCATAGCAGGACTTTACGTCAATCATGATATTATCAAGCGCATGCTTCGGCAGGGCATACGCAGTCCCGCATCCCGCGCCGGTACCTCCGCCCATTTCGTTATCGCGTTTGAACCCATCTCGTCGAATGCCGCCGAGTGTGATTCCTCCACCGCCCTTTGTTCCGTGGGCGAGTACAATGAGCTTGTCCCCGGCGGCCAACTTGTTCCATGCATCCGCGAAATTCTGCGCATCCGCTTCGCGCACGAATTGGTCCTTGGGCATGGGGTTTTGTCGATAATAGCCCTCCCCCCAACTCATGGTCTTGTCGTCCGCCACAAAGATCACGCGTTTCGTGCCAGCGGCCCAGACCGGATGGACCAAGAAGATCGAACAAGCGAAGGACCAAAGGACTATCAACCTATTGTTCGGCCATCGATGGAGTGAATGGTGTGTCGCTTCGGCGGAATTCAATTTGATCGGATTCATTTGATCCTCTCCTTGCAGGTCCAAAAAGGTCTTGGAATAAAGTCCTTGTCGCCTTGAGTGGCCATCTTCGTGCCCGCAGATTCGTGTGTTCGCTCAAGAATCCATTGTACTCGAGTGATCCTCGAATTCAATGCTTTTTCTCAAGAAAATTCAGCCATTCCGCGAGTTGCCGCAAGTCGGCAGACAAGGGAGCTTCGTGGTTATTGAGAAATATGAGGGCGTCATGGATTATCTCGACGGTGCCATCGAACGGACCGTTCAACTTTCCGAGCGCCAAGCACCATGCAAACGCCAGCGCGCATGTTCGGGCGCACGTAGCATCGCAATGCACGTCGGGACGCGAACGAAGATCAAACCAACCTTCGCGGAATTGCAAGAACGGGGTGATGGCGATATACTCTAGTCAGCCGGCCTCGAGTGCGGGTCGCAACGCGAGATGTTCTTACCATGCGAAAGGAGACTCGATGAAAGGGTTAAGAAGTCCAGTCGGTCGTTTGCTGTTCGGTGCGCTTGTCATCCATGGATTGGTGGGATCTGTCCGGGCCGGGGGGGCGGAGTTTGATTTCAAGGACCCCAAGGGCGTCAACAACGTTACGTTTATTCTCGATTCGTTGCTCGAACCTTTTAGCGGCGTGGCCTCGGGGATTACCGGCAAGGTGACCTTCGACCCCGCCGATCCGAAGGCGACGAAGGGGCTGATCAGCGTCGAAGCCAAGAGCCTGCACCTGGAAAACAATGGAATGAAGCGGGCATTGCACGGGCCGGATTGGCTCGACGTGGCCAAGAACCCGAAGATCGAATTCGCCATCAAGAGTGTTACCGATTACAAGTCCGCCGGCGACAATGTCTTTGACCTCACCGTCGTCGGCGACTTGACCTGCAAAGGAGTGACCAAGGAGCTCACCGTCCCGGTAAGGGCCACCTACCTTGCCGGCAAGCTCGGCGAACGTTCCAGCAAGCTGAACGGCGATCTCCTCGTGGTTCGGTCGAACTTCGCCATGAAGCGGAAAGATTTCGGCATCAAGCCCGATATGACCGACAAGGTGGTGGCCGAGGAAATCCAGATACAGGTCTCCATTGTCGGAGTTCATCCCAAGAAGTAGCCCGGTTACACGGATCGAGGCGTGACGGTCGTGCCTATAATCAGCGCAGCGACATGCGCTCCTTAGCGGACGGAAACGATGATGAATTGGAAACTGGGAATATCCATCCGGACCTTGGCGGTTGTCGGCGTGATCGTTTTCGGTGTGACCAGTCTTGTTGTGTCGGGGTCCACCAACCCATCGGGGGATAAGCCCCAGGTGGTTCGCGACACGCTGGACTTGCAGCTATCCATCAAGGTTCGGGCAGGCATCCAAAAGGGACTGGCGTTTCTGCAGGCCGGTCAACTGGCCGACGGCGGATGGGAGGCCTTTGGAAAATCTCACCCGGCCATCACCTCTTTGGTCATCAAAGCGCTGGCCCAGGACGCCGAATACGGACCCAATCATTCCGCGGTCCGCCGTGGACTCGAATCGGTCCTTCGCCACGTTCAGCCCGACGGGGGCATCTATGTGGATGGGGAGGAGATGCCCAATTATCACACCAGCGTCGCCCTGATGGCCCTGGCGTCGATGAAGGATCCGCCGCTCAACGAAAACATCAAGAACGCGCAGCAGTTCCTCAAGAAGCTCCAATGGGACGACGGCGAAGGCCATGAGGCCGCAAGTACCTGGTACGGCGGAGCGGGATACGGAAAGGGCAAACGACCCGACTTGTCCAACACCCAGTTGATGTTGGAAGCCCTCCATGAGAGCGGCCTGTCGCTGGACGATCCGGTCTACAAGAAGGCAATGATCTTCGTTTCCAGGTGCCAGATGCTCGGCGAGACCAATGATCAGCCGTTCGCTCACGAGAGCAAAGAAGGTGGGTTCGTCTATTCCCCGGCCAATGGCGGCGAATCGAAGGCCGGTACGCAGATCGAGTCCGACCGTCCGCGTCTGCGGAGTTACGGTTCGATGACTTACTCCGCCTTCAAGAGCATGTTGTACGCCAAGGTCGATCGCAACGACGCCCGTGTGAAGGCGGCCATCGAATGGATCCGCCGGTATTACACGCTGGACCACAACCCGAATATGCCCGCCGCCCAATCGAAGGAGGGACTCTATTACTACTACCATGTCTTCGCCCGTGCCATGCATGCATGGGGCGAGGAGACGATAACCGACTCCGGCGGTCTGCCGCACCTGTGGCGAAGCGAGCTGTGCGAGAAGTTGCTCTCTTTGCAACGCGAAGACGGAAGCTGGGTCAACGAGGCCGACCGCTGGTATGAGGGCAACCCGCACCTGGTGACGGCCTATGCAGTCCTGGCCCTGCAAACCGCGATGGAGCAATGATGGTCACTTACCACCACGTTTCTGTGTGCCACTGCTGTGTCAGCTTTGGAGCTTTGAGCCAAAAACGTTGACCCATGTGCGATGACCAACCCAATCCATCCGATGAACCGATGATAAGCGGATTACCGAGCGAGGAGGCTCCGCCCATAAAGGACGACCAAGACGCGGATGACACGGCCGAACAGGCCGCAGTGGAAGACGATGATCCAAGTTTATTGAACCATAGTTCGCGGGCCCTCGAAGCATCCAACACCGAATCAAGCCCAAACTTCCAACCCGAAGCCCCCCGTGCAACGGTGCCGGTGGGGTCCGGGGAGGGAGGCGCGAGCGATATGGGAATGGGGCCGACCGAATCCTCTGCCTCGTCCAGCGCCGAGCACGCGGAGCAAACCGGCGATTGGGAGAACGAGCTATCCGCTCATCACGTGGCCGTGGAGCTTCGCCGCATTGAATCGAAGCTGCGATCCATGCTCGAGGAAGGCGACACCAAGCGAAAGCGGAAACTGAGCGGCACCGCGCGCTGGCACGAACTGGAAGATGACATTCTGAGTTGGCGATTCAGCGGACGCTTCGACGAATCAACATTACAACGATTGCAAGAATTGATCGGACGGCGTCATTACCTTTTCAACCGCCTTCGCTTTCTGGCTTCCACCCGCCCGACCTGGAATTCGTAGGCCAAAAGGACGTAGCCAGCCTGTCTTGCCTGTGGAACAATTGTCCTGAATGATCCAACTCGGGTCTTATTGGCCCGATCCCTCATCCCGGAATGGGAAAGCGGTCACATGGCCGCCGCGCAGCGCGAAGGTAAAGAACCACCGATCGGACCACGCCCGCATGATGTCGGTTCCGATGATGAGGTCGGGAAGGCCCGCGGTGTCAAACAGCGTGACCTGAGCTGCCACGAGACCCAGCTCCTCGTGCCCGATGCGGACGTTCAAGTGATCGCCCGCGGTGGAGTCGCCGTCCTCGAAAAGTCCACGACGCATGACGCTGGCGTTGGTGCCAGTGTCCAACAACCCCAACAACGTTCTGGAGTGTTCGCCGAATTGCACCTCGACTTCGATGAAGGCGCTGTCGAAGTCGGGGAGTTCCGGCGGTGGCGGCTCGAAAGCAAGGCTGACGCCGCCATCGGATGCCATGAACGCAAAGTCGGCGCGATCCGCCGCGAAATCGATGGCCAGGACCGTGCCGGTCTTTCGGAAAAAACGAAACCCGACCCCGTTGCAATCGCAAACGGACAGTCCGACGAGCGCAAAGTCCGCCGTGGCCTCCGTGCCGCCCACCGAATAGGTGAACGGCTCGGTCACTTCGACCATCTCCTTGCCGCCGAACGCCAGGACTTCTACGGTACCGACAAGATTGAGGCCGAAAGCTTCGTGGAGAAGGATTTCGTATCCCCCGCCGGTGTCGATGACCGCATTCCCGACCGAGGAACCCTCCACCGAAAGCGGAACGGTAAACAACGGGGCAGGGCTTGAGGGGAGGACCGAACCGCAGCTCCCCGCCCAAGCCGCGGTCAGTCCCAATGCAACCACAGCGCCAAAGCTAGGCATTGACCTTCGTGGAATACCCAGACCCGTGGCGATGGACATGGCTGAATCGTACGGTTCCGGCAGTGTCCAGACCACATACCATGACACCCGCAGGAATCCTTAGTTCCTCTAACCGCGCCGGTCATTGACCAGTCTAAAGCATGGGACACTCGCGTCTTGACCGGCGCGTGCGATGCGGCACAATCATGTCCCTGACCCGCGGGCTTTGGTCTGTGCGATCGGGTTTCGCGTGCTGAAGCTCTCGGCTCGAATGAGTAAGCCGATCTGACAAGACAAGGAATCGATCATGCAAGGATTAGGTTGGGTAGGGCGTGTGGGTTTCGCATTGGTCCTCGGTTTTTCGGCAAGTGCAACGGCTCAGGACGATGGTCTGGTGGAGGTAACTGTCACAGGCGACGGCATCAGCGAAGATTCCGCGAGAAACGACGCCTTGCGCAGGGCATTGGAGCAGGGCGGCGGGGTTGAGATCAGTTCCCGCAGTCACGCCGAGAACTTCGAGCTGATCCGCGACACCATTTATGCCCGAGCCGATGGCATCGTAACGGACTACAAGATTCTTCAACAAGGTGACGCCGCCGGGGGAATCAAGTTTTGCACCATCAAGGCCAAGGTCAGCAAGAGCGCCATCGCTTTGACCTGGGGTGAAGTGCAAAACGTTCTCGATCAGATCGGCCGACCGGGCATCGCCATCTATATCCTCGAACGCATCGATGGAGTGACGCAGGACAGCAGCATCCTCGAATCGCAAATCGAAAACCGGTTGCTCAAGGCAGGGTTCAATGTTTATGCGGGCGAGCAATTGCGGGCCCTGGCCGAGAAAGAAAGCGCCGACGCCGGTTCGGAGGGCAACACAGCCAAGATCCAGGCCATCGCAAAGAACTTCGGAACGCAGATCTTCATCACCGGCACGGCCCAGGCCGACGCGGCGGGCGTGAAAGAACTAGCCGGGGAAACTACGGCGATGTACAACGGCGACGGCATGATCAAGATGTACTACACCGACACGGCCCAAATGCTCGCCAGTGAATCATTGGCCAACTGGCGGGGTGGAGCGCGCGGATACCACACCGTCTCGCCGCAGGCGGGCAAGAAGGCCCTCGAAAACGCCGGACAGGAACTGGTCGAGCGGCTCTATCAAAACGTGATGAAGCAGTGGGCCACGCGCATCAGCGCCGGCGGCGAACTGACCCTCGAAGTTGAAGGCCTGTCGTTGGCCGACGCGCTGAGGTTGAAGAAGAAAATCCAGGACATAAGTGTCGACAAGATCAAGAACGTTAACCAATCACTGACCAAGGGAATCGCCACTTTCCGCATCAAGGCCCAGATGACGGCCGAAGAACTCGCCGAGTATCTGGTGAGCGATGACTTCGCCGCCATCATCGAGATCGTTGACCTCAAGAGCAATCGAATCCAAGCCAAGAAGGTCGGAGGATGATGATATCGCAACGGCGATTCGTTGAAGGCTGATGGATGGCATAACCTTATGCAAAGCAAAGCCAAGACGGTCAAAGAGTATTTGGATGAGCTTCCCGCGGACCGCCGCGCGGCGATCGAGGCCGTGCGGAAAGTGATCCGCAAGAACCTCGACAAGGGCTTCGAGGAAGGCATGCAATACGGCATGATCGGCTACTACGTTCCGCACAAAGTCTATCCCCCCGGCTACCATTGCGACCCCAAGCAGCCGTTACCCTTTGGCGCACTAGCTTCCCAGAAGAACTACATGAGCGTGTACCTCATGTGCCTCTACGGCGGCACCGAGTACGAAACCTGGTTTCGCAAGGAATGGGCCAAGACCGGCAAGAAGCTGGATATGGGAAAGTCCTGCATTCGGTTCAAGAAGCTCGAAGACCTGCCGCTGGATGTGATTGGACAAACGATCGCACGTGTCCCGCTAAAGGAATACATCGGATACTATGAATCGATTTTCAAGACCGGAGGCATGAAGAAAAAAAAGTAGGCATTTGAGCCGCCCGCAAAGAATCACGGACCCAACCCAATCCGTCGGTTTCTCGACGTGACCCTCCCGCCCCGTGCCGGTAAACTAAGCGACGATGCCGAATGAACTACGCGGACAACCAGTCGCAAATGGAGGCCACTTCGCCGTTGTGGTCAGTCGCTTCAACGAGTTCGTTACGGCGAAGTTGTTGACCGGGGCGTTGGATACGTTGAAGCGACATGGCGCGGCCGATGAGGACGTCACCGTCGTCCATGTGCCCGGTGCGTTTGAGATTTCAATCGCCGCCAAAAAGCTGGCGGACACTTTTTCGTATGATGCCATCATCTGTCTGGGCTGCGTGATCCGCGGCGAAACGCCGCACTTCGAGTACGTGGCTGGCGAAGCCGCGCGGGGAATCGCCCAGGTCGCCCTGGAAACGGGAATTCCCACAACCTTCGGCGTTATCACCGCCGACAATACCCAGCAAGCCCTCGACCGCGCGGGCGACAACTCCGACAACAAGGGCGTCGAGGCCGCCCTGGCCGCCATTGAGCTTGCGGACCTTTTCAACCAAATCCGGTCCCAGGCTGCCATTCAACACGAAGAGTTGGTGGCTCGCGCTCAAAGCGCTGCGCGGCTCCATGGACGAAAGCCGACGCGGCTTAAGGACTAATTCACCATGTCGTCCGATCGCCGCTCAGCTCGTATCCTTGCCATGCAGGCATTGTGTCAATGGGAGGTCCAACGGGAGGAATCATCGCCGTCCCTCGCCGACTTCCTCGCGGATCAGGAGGCATCACCCCGCACCGCTGCCTACGCCGCCATGCTGGTCCAGGAATACTGGCGGCAACGCGCGGAAATCGACGAGCGCGTCGCCTCGGCGTCGGAGAAATGGGACCTGGCCAGGATCTCGCCGGTGGAGAGGAACATCATGCGCTTGGCGGTCGTCGAATTCTTGAAGGGCGAGGTCCCCGCCCCGGTGATCATGAACGAAGCCATCGAGGTCGGGCGTGAGTACGGCGGGGCAGAGTCGCCGCGTTTCATCAACGGAGTGCTCGATGCCGCGTTCAGGAGTATTAAGACAGCGATGGGGAGTGGCGACTAATGGGACTCCTCGATCGGTTCAAGAAAGGCCTCTCGCGAACGCGGGAAAAGCTGGCCACACAGATGCGCTCCGTGCTGCGGATCGGTCAGCGGATCGACGAGGAGACGCTGCAACGGCTCGAACAACTGATGCTCTCGGCCGACTTCGGGCCGACAACGACCGCCAAGCTCATCGAGGTTGTACGCACAGGCTGGAAAAACGGCGAGATCGGCGAGGAGCAGCAAGTGACGCAGTACCTGCGACAGCACGTGGTCTCCCTCTGGTCCGAGGCCGATCGTTCCATTCGATTTGCCGAAAAAGGCCCAACTGTGATTCTTATCACGGGCATCAACGGGTCGGGTAAGACGACGAGCGTCGCCAAGCTCGGCCATTACTTCGCCCAGAGCGGAAAACGCGTAATCCTGGGGGCGTGCGACACTTTCCGCGCGGCCGCCGTGGAGCAATTGTCGATCTGGTCGCGACGGATCGGCGTGCAGATTGTCAAACACGATCAGGGGGCGGATCCCGGCGCCGTGGCCTTTGATGCTTGTGAAGCCGCCGTCGCCCGCAATGCCGACGTGCTCTTGATCGACACCGCCGGTCGGCTGCACACCCAGGACCATTTGATGCGCGAGCTGGCCAAGATCCAGAAAGTCGTCGAGCGGAAAATCCACGGCGCGCCGCACGAAGTTTTGTTGGTCTTGGACGCGACCATAGGGCAGAATGCGCTGGCCCAGGCAAGGCAGTTTTCGCAGCATGTTTCCGTTACGGGAATCTTCCTCGCCAAGTTGGACGGCAGCGCCAAGGGTGGCGTGGTGGTGGGCATCCGCGATCAACTGGCCGTTCCGGTCAAGTTCGTCGGACTAGGCGAGACCCCGGCGGACATCGAGCCGTTCGACCCGGTGGTATTCGCGGAAGCAATGTTTGCGGATTGACGTTTCGCGTCTCTGTTTGAAATGTGACAATCGTGGCCTTCTCGCAAGATGAATTGGATCGCATGGTGGATGAGACCCGTAATCGCGGAGTGATTACGGGAGATGTTCATTGCGGAAACTGTGGTTACAACCTCAAGACCTTGCCCTACGTGTACCGATGTCCGGAATGTGGGAATGATTACTGCGCCCGACGCTTATTCCCGCGGGGGATCTTCTATCCGTCGCGGAGTTCTTTCCCTTATGGGGAATTGATTGCCTTCGCGATAACAGTCCTGATCGCCGTTTTCCTCGGATATGCAGCATTGCGAGGCTTTCTTGGCCTTCGTTTGCTTAACCGTGGAAGCCTGTGCGTGCTTGGACTAGCGGGGCTGTTCGGCTGGACTTCCGTTCGCATTGGGCGTGACTGTATCCGCGCGTTGGCTCAGATGAGAAAGACAAATGACATTCGTCGACGCATCACGGAACAAAAGGAGTCGGATCATTAACGGGTTCGCGTAGATCGACGCTAATCAAACGATCGATGCCATGGCCTTCGGAAACGACGAACTTGAGCGACTTGCGGATGACGCATACAAGGAGCGCCGCATCAGCGGCACCGTCTACTGCGGTAACTGCGGATACAACCTTCGCACGCTTTTTTATGTTTACCGTTGTCCGGAGTGCGGGCAGGAATACAATGCTCGCCCCCTGGTGATGAAAGGGGTATTCCTCCCGCAAAACACGTCGCCGCCGCTTGCGGACATGGCCGCGGCTGTGTTGTTCGGCGCCGTCGCCTATTCCTTGATCGACAACGCGACTCAACCATTCGAGCCGGTCGGATTCGTGATGGGACTTCTTGCCGCCATTCTGACGGTCGTCTACTTCGGAATCACCCTTCGCCGCGGTAGGTCGTACTTCAAGTGCCGTGCCATCGCCGCGCGCATTCATCGATACGAGCGGGAGCTGGCGGCATCCGACAACGATTGACCCGCAAGGGCGCTTGTGATACGACCGCCCGGCCATGGCGGTTCGTTTCATCCTCGGTCGGGCAGGCAGCGGAAAGACCTACCATTGCCTCGATTCGGTCCGTCGGCGGTTAGCACAAGATCCCATCAACGGCCCGCGACTGATCCTTCTCGTTCCGGAACAGGCCAGTCAACAGGTCGAACGCGCGATCCTTGATCCATCCAAACACGTCATGGCCGCGCACCGCGCCGAAGTGCTGTCCTTTCAACGCCTGGCGCATCGAGTGCTGGAATCGGTCGGCGGCCCCGTGCGGCAAGCCCTGACCGAGCCCGCACGGGCCATGGTCTTGCAACATCTGACCGCAAACTTGTCGGGCACGTTGCGCTACTATCGTCGTCTCGACCGGCTCGGTGGCTTCGTTTCCCGCCTTGGGGCGACGATCACGGAACTGATCCAGGAGGGTGTGACGCCGGCGGAACTGACCGCCGACGAATCGGCCCGTCACCAAGTCAATCCCCTTCGGGAGGCCAGGCTCCATGATCTTCGAGTCATCTACTCGACCTATCTCGAATACCTCGGACAGGGGCGGCGCGACCCTCATCAACACCTGCGATTCGCGCGGGACTGTCTCGAACGCTGCGATTGGCTAAACGGGGCGGAGGTGTGGGTGGACGGTTTCGCGTCGCTTGGCGGCGAGGAGATTCTCACATTGCAGGCCATCGCCCGAATATCCGCCTTCACCGAGATCACCATATTGGTCGATCCCCGGTTGTGTGATGGAGCCTCGCGGCGAACACCCGACGCAGCGGAGGGATTGTTCGCCAAGACCCTGAAGACCTATCAAGAGCTGCATCGAATCCTGGCTGACTCCGGCTTGAAGATGGAAGATGCCCTCTTGCTGGGCGGTAGTATTTCCCGACGATTCCAACGCTGTGCTTCCATCGCACGTCTTGAAGAATCATTGTCTAGTGGGGTCGGGGGTCAAGGGTCAGTGAAGCTAAGGAGTATTCCCGACCTCCGACCCCCGACCCCCGAACCCCAACCCAATGCGTCTGACCAGAATGCCGTCGTTGATGGCGTCGAACTCATCGAACTTCCTTCGCGGCGAATTGAAGTTGATTATGCGGTGTCACGACTTTGTCAGTGGGTCCAGAAGCCCAATGCGCCCTATCGCTATCGTGACGTCGCGGTCATCGTTCGTGATTTGGAGCCCTATCACGATCTGCTTACCGAATCTTTGCAATCCCGCGGGATTCCCTTCTTCATCGATCGCCGCCGCCCCATCGTTCACCATCCGCTGGTCGAATTGCTTCGGGGCGGCGCCGCCGTCGCCGCGGAGGCCATGTCGCTGGAGTCGGTTCGCCTCCTACTCAAGACCGGGCTCTTGGACCTCGACATCGATGCGGGGGATGAGCTTGAAAACTACCTCATCGCCCACGGGCTGGCCGGGTTTGACGTTTGGCACGGCCCGGATTGGTCGCTTCGTGGAAGGGATTCCCTCAAAAAACGAGGAGAGAAAGCCGGGGTCAATGAAACCGGCGAGCTTCGACGGGTCAACACTGCAAGGCGTTGCCTATTGAACTTCCTCGATTCGTGGCTGGAATTTGCCCGCCGCACAGGGGGTCACACCGGGGCGGGCTGGATGGCGGGGATTCTCGACTGGTTGGCGCGAATCAATGTAGGCCGAAGGCTCTCGCAATGGGCCGCTGACGCCGAACAGGACGGGCGGCTCGATGAAGCCGAGGAGCATCGCCAGGTCTGGCGCGAAACCATGTCCTTCCTGGACGATCTCGCCTTCGCATTCCGCGATGTGACGCTCACCATCCACGAATTCACCGACGCCCTTGAGGCCGGGTTGTCGGGTCTTTCGCTGGGGCTTGCGCCCCCGACTGTGGACCAGGTGCTCGTCGGGTCAATCGAGCGCAGCCGTCACCCGGACATCAAGGCCGCGTTGATCCTCGGGTTCAATGACGGCGTATTCCCACAACGAGCTTCGGAGGACCCCATCCTCAACGACGACGACCGCGCCGCGCTGCTGACGGCCGGAGTTCGCGTGGCCGGGCCCTCCCGTGAACGCGTTCTGGATGAATCATTGCTGGTCTACATCGCCCTGACGAGGGCCAGCGAGGCGCTCGTAGTGACCTATGCTTCGTCGGATGATGACGGCAAGGAGTTGCGGCCCTCCCCCTTTGTGAGATCGTTATGCGAAGCGTGTCCCGGCTTGTCGGCGACCGTTGTCCGCGATCCTCTGCGGGATCGCTCGATGTGGGACGTCCTTTCCGCATCCGACTTACGCAGGCGGTTGACTACGGAGTTTCGTTCCCGTTCGCCCCTGGCGAAAAGGGGATTGGGATCAGGAGTCGTAGGTCAGGGGCGCAACCGAAGCGCCCCGATCTCCGACCCCTGGTCCCTGACCCCCGACCTCAGTGACGAAACCGAAGTTCGCGGACGGTGGAACGAGCTGTACGACGCCGTCCGCGAAAGTCTTTCAGCCGATGCCGTTTCGCTCCGGACGTTTGCGTCACTCGGCGAGCGCGAGGATGAGCGGATTTCACCAGCGGCAATCGAGCGACTGTTCGCCGGGCCTCTTCGGACCAGCGTCTCGCAACTTGAGACCTACGCCGCTTGCCCGTTTCAATACTTCGCCAAGCACGTTCTCAAACTTCAAGAGCGCGCCGAGGCGATGGTCAAGCCCGTGGACGTTGGAAATCTTCACCACGGGATCCTTGAAGACTTCGTCCGCGCCGTTTCGTCGCGCGAAATGGGCCTCGATCAACTAAGCGACGACGACTTACTTGACGGTCTGCGCGAAAGCTGTTCGCGCGTGGCCGAGCTGCTCCCGGAGTCTGGTATGCTTTCCAATGCCCGCGACGCCTATATCCATCGCCGTTCGGCGAGGCATATCGCGCGGGTCATCCAGGGCCAGCGCCGGGTGGCCGCTCTGGGCGCGGCCCGCCCCCGTACCGCCGAGTTGCCATTCGGGTTCGACGATTTCGGCGGCCTGCCCGCCCTGGAACTCTCGACGCCCACAGGTCGCCGAGTCTTGCTTCGTGGATTCATAGACCGAGTCGACCTGGCGGAGTCGGGGAATGAAACGCTCGGAGTGGTCATCGACTACAAGCGTACACCGGACAAGAAACTGAACATGTCCGAAGTCTTCCACGGACTCTCCCTCCAGCTCCCGACCTATTTGTTGGTCTTGTCCGAACACGGCGAATTGCTCGCTGGGAAACCCATCCGACCGATCGGGGCGCTCTTCGTCAGCGTCGCATCAAAGTACCAGAAGGTCGATCATCCGGCGGCGCGGGAAGAATCACGCGACGCGGCGCTCGAGGGAAGCTATCGTTCACGGGGACTCCTGCTTGCCGAGCATATTCAAGTCTTGGACAAGACCTTGGATCATGGATGGTCCGCGGAATTCAACTTTTATCGGAAGAAAGACGGGGAATTGGGTAACCCGAAATCGAGCGACGCCGCCGGGCAGTCCGACTTTCAGAACACACTCCGGCACACCCGGTCAAAACTGGGAACGTTGACGGACGGAATACTTGATGGAAATGTCGCGGTGAATCCCTATCGCCTGGGGAACCAGTCCCCGTGTACGTGGTGCCCGATGGGCGGTGTTTGTCGTTTTGAAATGGGTATGTGCGATGTACGATACCTCGACTCCCATACGCGAACCGAGGTGTTCAACCTTCTTGCGAAACGATCCGAGAAAGCGCCATTGCGTTCAAGCCACCCCGGAAGCACCGATCAATCCGATTCTTGACCTTGGGGCATTCGGATTTAGGCGCAATTGCACCGCGACGCCTTACTACCGTGGTTGAGCCATACAGCTAGCGAGTATTTGCCCTAATCGCCCGTTCTTGTGTGCACGTGCCCCTGCCCGAAGCGCTTCATCGACTCCCGAATGTCCCGTACGTAGTGGGCGTCGTCGGCGTCGGTGCTGTAGACCAGGGTGGTATCGCCGATCACAATCACATCACGGTCCGAAAGCAGCGTCGGGCTGTCGATCTTCTTGTCGTTCACCTTGACGCCGTTCTTGCTTTGGAAGTCGATCGCGTAATGTTTCTTCTCTTCCTCGACGTGCTTGATCTGCAGATGATTCCGTGATAGTTGCGGATCGACGATTTGCAGGGTGCAGCTCGCATCCCGCCCGATCATGACCAGGCGATGTCCCTCCAGAGAGAACTCCTGCCCTGCCGCCGGTCCTTTCATCACAAACAGAATGGCCATGACCTAACCTCCTGGTAACGGATGCCGCAAAATCTCGTCCCTGCGATCCGAATTCTGTTGCGGCGGGAGCAATCCTGGGCGAGTGCCGCGAACTCGACAAAATCCTGAAATAGAAAAGCCCCGCATCGTCCGCGAGAAACTAATCTCATCGTACCAGAGACAACGGGAGGAAGGCAACCCGCACCGATTGCGAGTACCAGAACGAACGAAAGCTCGTGCGACGGGATATCGTAGAGTTCGTAAATGATGCGTACTTCGCTATTTGGTTTCAGACGCCGCCGGCGTGGTAAGTTATCGGCTGGCGTCGTGCTGCTGGTCCTGGGAGGTCTCTTCGGATACGACCAGATCTGCCGCGCGCTGCAAAGGAGGGAATCCTGGTCGGGCACCGTCGTGCGCGTGTACACCGAGCGCGGTTTGGGGTCAAGGAACTCCTCGAGGAATCGTTATTGGGAGGTGCGGACCGCAGAGGGAAACTTGCTCTCGGAGCGCATCTGGTCCCGGGACTTATGGAAAATGGCGAGCCGGGGCGATCGGCTTATTAAACGCGAAGGTGAGCTGCACCCTCAACTCTTGACAAGTCGGCGGAAAAAGTGAAGTCCAGTCCGAGATCTTGCCATCATGACCATCCGATAATCGACCATCGACAATCAAAGCTTGTCCCGGTCACGCCGGGAATCGACAATGTCGGCCATGCGAATCCTCATCACGGCCGGTCCGACGCGGGAGTTCTTTGACTCGGTTCGCTTCATATCCAATCCCTCCAGCGGAAAGATGGGCTACGCCATCGCCGTCGAGGCCGCTCGACGAGGCCACCAAGTAGAGCTTATCTCCGGTCCCGTTGAGCTTCCCGCCCCCAAGGGCGTCAAATTGACACGCGTTGTCACCGCCCGGGAAATGTTCAAGGCGGCGGCGACGAAGTTTCCCCGATGCCACGCCGCGGTGATGACGGCGGCAGTATGCGATTACCGTCCCGCGAAGCGGCTGGGGAGTAAAATCAAGAAGAGCAATCGCGCGCGTCTCCTTCGGCTCCTGCCCACCATCGACATTGCCGCTTTTCTAGGGCGAAACAAGGGGGATCGGATCGTGATCGGGTTCGCCATGGAAGACCACGATGAACATCGCCACGCGGAGGCAAAACTGCGCCGCAAGTATTGCGACGCCATCGTCCTTAACGGGCCGGGTAACGTCGGTTCCGACCGCGCCACAATTCAAGTCTTTCACGCCGCTGCCGGCTGGGACCGTCCCTTGTCCGGCCCCAAATCCAGAATCGCTAGGGTTGTTCTCAATCTTGCGGAGCGATTACAAGGCGACAGTTGACACTGATCGAGAGCCATTAACGGCAAATGGATCGCCGGTTTTCGTTAGGGCTGCATACGCAAACGCTAATTTGACAGGGCTCCCCATTATCCGAACGGCATATTCCTTCCGTCGAAGTCGCAAGTAATTTGTTCAAGGATGAGAACCTGGACGGTGTTCGGACATTAGGTGCATGTTAGAATGGGAAGCGAGCGCGCTTAATCCTTGGTTTTGCGAGCATCGGGGGATACGTCTCCTAAGGATCTACATTAGGATCATTTCGATGCTTATGCATAACCTACGCTTTAGTAATAGGTTATCGATCAAACAAAGGATTTGTCTTGCAGCGTTTCCACTCCGTAACATTGCAGTGTGCGCTTATTGTGCTCGAATTTATCGGCATATGTTCAAGCTGGAGCGCGGGAACCGCCGATTTAGCATGGAACAGTAACGAAGTATCTGGGTTCCCTGCGTGAAGTGCGTTGCGCAGCGCGGGACCAGGCGTTTGGCAGGCGAAATATTTTTTTGGAATTGGTGGTTGACAGGCATTGCCCGGTTTCTACAATTCGCCCGTTGAAGCTGTTGCGACTCGCTCCCGGAGCGTATTGGAAGGGGCGCGTGTGACGGTGCAAACGGAGGCTGCCGGTCCTGAATGGGCGCGTTTTGGATCGAAAATGGCCGCCAAATCAGTTGGTGTTGTTGAAAGACCCGGAAGCGACCAGGCGCAGGCCGCTTCGTAACAGTAACGCAGAGAGCAGCGTTTTTGTCTCCGAAGGTCGTTCGAAATCTATCGCTCATTGTCCGCGGCGCGGGAGAGCGGCGGGTCGCCGATCGTCGGTGTTACGTGAAATGTATAGGTTGAAAACCAAAAGCGTGTAACGCGGTTCACGCCACAGTCCTTTACTGGGAGGTCAAATAGTAATGATTGGTTCGAACGTATCGAGTGACATGGCATTGAGCACGCGCCTGCGTGCCATGCCTCGCGTGGGCACGCTCTGTAGCGTGCTCGTTACAACGATCTGTTGCCTTGGGTTTACCCAGATCGGGCCTTGCCCGCAGACGTGTGAGTCGGACGCGGACTGCACCTCGGGGGTTTGCGACACCGCATCCGGGACTTGCGTGGGATGCCTCGAGGATAGCGATTGCAGCCAGGGATTCTGCTCAGAGGCGAACGGCAATGCTTGTGTCGAGTGCGTGACGGATGCTCATTGCAACGACTCAAACGCCTGTACGACGGACACTTGTTCGAACGCCGCATGCACACACGCCAATGTCGCCGACGGCACCGATTGTAGCGCTGCCTCCGGCTGCACCACGGGTGCGTGTACGGACGGCGATTGCGATGAGACTCCGGTCGCGGATGGAACCGCCTGCGACGACGGTAGTGTGTGTACTTCGGGCGACGTCTGCGACGCGGGAGATTGCGTTGGAGCCGAAGTCGCGGATTGCTGTGAGAGCGACGCGGATTGCACCGCCCCGGATACTTGCGAAGACAATACCTGCGTGGCGCCCGGCCCCAGGGTCGTCATCGGCGGTTGCCCGGCGACGGCGAATCAGTTCGACACGGTCAATCTAACCGCCACACCGTCTGATTTTACCGCCGGCGGTACTTTGACGTTTGCCTGGTCCTCCGCTGGTGCTTCGTTTAATCCGGCGGACGCAGCCGCCACGGTTGCTACTCTGAACGCCTCGGGCAGCATTACCCTGACCGTCACGGTCACCAACGTAACGGCCGACCCGGCGGATACGGAAGAAACGGCGACCGACAGCTGTACGATCGAGGCGGCGTTTACCGCCCTGCTCACGGTGGAAGCGGGTGGTTTGCAGCCTGCGCGTTCCTCGATAGGTCCGAAGAATTTTGGTGGCAACGACGCGCTGTTTGGAAGCGCCAATCAGCAGGGTGTAGACCCCGACGCCATTGCCACGGAGTGGACGGTGGATGCACAGCCGGCCGGAAGCGGAGCGATCACGTTCCACAATTCCGCCGAGTTGTTCACCGATTTCCGCATCGGTCCTCCGGCCAAGGACGGCGATTACGTCTTCAGGCTCACAGCGACCAACGAAAACACAAGCGAAACGGCGTTTGACACGGTCACCCTACAGTTGCTACTCGCCCCCGAACTCCGCGTGGCCGACGATCAGTCGCCCATGCGCATCGTCATGCAGCGCGGAACCGCCAGCGTGGACGTGAACCTGCTCTACACCTCGCAGAGCGAAGCGTTCATTGAGGTCTTTGACGGGTTCGGCGACGATCCGGAGAACCTGATCACCGCCCTGTCGGTCCCCGCCGGCGTCGATGCCACCGCTCCCGCTACCATCTCCGCGCTCGGTGATCGCGAGACCGACGATCCGGATACCCATTTCCTAGATGGCCGGATTACGGACATTGTGGACGAAGGGGGCTTGGTAGATCTGGACAACCTGAATCCCACGCCGAACCGCAATTCACTAAACGATCTGGTGCTCCACACGACGGATACATGGTTCGAATCGGGCAGCAACCTGGTTCCGCCGGTGATCGATCTGTTTACTGAACTCGGCGAAGTTGACGGCGGCGGCGATATCATTCACCAGGGGATTGGTGCCGACGATGGCTTCCTGCCTCACCGGCACGTGCTGAACGGCGCCAACGCCATCAAGGTCGCGGACATCAACGAGGACGGCTTTGATGATCTGATCGTGAATAACAGCCAGATCGACATCTACTTCGGCGCGCCGGACATTGTCACCAACCGCGAGGATGCCGACGACGGCTCCACCGGTTGGCCCACTTTTGACGGTCCGGACTTGGTTATCGACGGCGCCGACAATTTCTGGGATTTCTGCGTCGGGGACGTCGATGGCGACGGCCATCTTGATATTGTGACCGTGACCGATACAGGCGCAAACTTTGTTGAGGTCTGGCTGATGGACGGGGCGGACAGCGTGGATCGCAACGACGATCCTGACCGTACCTACACGGCGGATTCCGACAATAACGTGGACCTGAACCTGTTCGTATTCTGCGGAGACGTGGGAACCGGGGCGGGTGCCGCGGGCATAGATGACATTATCGCCGTCTCCGAGGGGTATGACGACGACGCCAGTAGTGACGCCAGCGACGATGGCGCGGTGTTCGTGATTTACGGACGCGAGAACCTGCCCAACGACAACGATATTGAGAATGATGCTGTAACAGGCCTCACGGGTGTTAACCAAAACGGCGAACGTATTTTCGATGGCAATTCGGGAGCGTTCCCCGCTGTCAATGATGGGGACCGCTTCGGCACGTTTGCGGCATTGGGTCAATGGGACAGCGGCGGTCTCGACCTTGCGGTGGGTGAAGGCGATGGCACCGGCACGGTGGGCATTTACCTCGGCGGCGGAGCGCGGATCAACCGCAATCCGGCGCGGGTTTATTCGGCGCCTGTGGCGCTGCCTTCCATTGCCCTCGAGGGCGGCGATGCCTTCCTGGATGACGTCACCGGCGATGGCAATTCGGAGCTTGTTGTCCGATCGCACGATTTGGATACGGTGTACGTCGTGCCCAACGGGCTGGCCAACACCAGTCTGAACGACGCCCAGATCTTCAAGTATGACACGGCGTCATTCCAGCTGCCTCTGTTTGGCGGTGGTACGGCTGCGGCCGACCTTGACGACGATGATCAGGTTGCCGCGGGCGACGTGGACGGAGACGGAGTGAACGACCTGTTGATCGGGAACAATGATGAGGATCGCGTCATCGTTGTCAGGGGACCGATCACCAGCAACATCGAAAACGCCAACGACATCTTCCGGATTTATGAAGATGGCGATGGAGCAAGTTACGGCGAGATCATTGTGTTTGGCGATGTCACCGGCGATGGTCTTGTTGACATGATGTTCGGCGACAGCAGTAATGAATTGGCGATCTTCCAGGGGTTCTTCGGGCCGGTACCCTAGTGAGGGCGCGAAGTTCCTTCAAGTGTCCGCATGAGTGGACACTGGTGTAAATCATCACGGGGGCCTGACCATGGAAGTCAGGCCCCCTTTCTTGCGCCCCGAAAGCGCGCTGCCCAAGCGGGATGAGCGCCGGCGCGAAGCTGGGGCCGGAGGTTGATCCGGGATCGACCGGGATTAGAATAGTGATTTGTCGTAGGTTTATTGAGACGCGGTATCGGATTGGTGGAGTTCGCGGTGAAACAACGGAGGTTGCCGGTTGCGATGTCAAGTTCGACGATTTGGCGTTTGATACTCGTATGCGGGACCCTGATGGTGTGCGGGTGCCGTCCGCGGGCACAGCGTTCCGCGCAGGTCACGGCGCCGGAGGGGCAGTCTCCGGTTTCAACCGATGATTCGGCGGCAGTCGATGGCGATGACGCTGGCGCGGGCGAAGAGGAGATAGGAAAACCGGCGAAAAAGTCGGCTTCAAGCCGAGAGATTCAACGCCGCAACTTTGTGGTCCGTGCAGGCGGGCGCGACGTGGGCAGCGCCGTGCTCACGGTGCATGAGTTCCGGGGTGGGTCGTTGGCGCGAATTGGTCTGGAATACTGGTTGTTCAGGAGAATGGATCCCGGCCAGCGGCGGCAGTCAGAGTACTGGTTCCTCGGGTATTGTTCCGAGTCTCGCCGAGGACGGCCGGCGGCCTTGTGGGGGACAAGGGCCTGGCACTCCGATTTGGAACAGTTCCGCCTCCAGACTCAGGGGGACAGGTTAAGCCTTACGGCCAATCGCTTTGGGACGGTCATCGGCCCAAAGTTCCATCCCGCGCCGAAGGGCCACCGGTATCTGGTGGGCTTAAGCGAGCGCTTACAGAGGTCAATTACACGGAAAGCTCCGGCGGAGTTTGACTGGCAACGTTGTTTGTGGCGGGAAGACCCCTTGAAATGGGAACCCTATACCTACCGATATGTGACTCCGGACCCCGTCGTTTCAACCGAGGGAAAGGAATACGCCGCCCATCGTTTCGATGTATTCCCGGCGGGCGGTGCAGCGCCGACGGAAAGCGTTTGGGTGGATTACGACGGTCTGCCGTTGCGTCGCGTCGTCCCGGGCTTGAACGGCTTCGAGATGCTCATCAGTGAACGGGATCGCGCCAATGACCTTAGCGAAGCGCCCTACTGGTCCGAGGCCGTTGAATTGTTCGGTTCCGAAAAGGCCGAACGGACCATCCAGGCCGCCGACTTGTCTTATTGATTCGCTTCGTTAACGAGACGATCAATCGCGGAGGCGCGGCTCCATTGATCGGCCCGGTAGGGATATGTTATGCGTGGTCCTCGCCCTTGTCTGCGTTCTTGACCGGCTGCCCGGTAGAATGTTCGAATGCTCGCGCTGGCAAGCGTCTGGATCGGTTTGGCGTCGTTGGCCCTGTCGGCGGTGATGGTCATATTTCGGCCGGCCTTCACGGACCTGACCGTCACGCTCGTTCTGTACTTCGGGTCGCCGGGGGCGTTGTGTCTGGCGGGATTGGTTCTTTGGGCCTATCGCAAGGAGGACTCCGCCGATCCGGGACTCATCGCGCAGCGAAAGCAAGCATGGGTCGCGATCGTCTTGGCCCTCGTCGCCGCCGCCGTCGTCTATCTTCTGGTGATTTTCTCCCAGAAACTCGAACCGCTTGAATCCTCGTCGTCCATGATGTATCATTTCCCCCCGAAAGGAGCGATCGTCAAAGACGACGGATACGACCATGCAAATCACCCTGAATGGCAAACCGGAAACGCTCGATTCCGCAATGACGCTCGGACGATTGCTCACCCAGCTCAAGCTTGAGCCGGTTCGCGTGGCCGTCGAGATCAACGAAGACCTGGTCCCCCGCCGGTCCTTCGCCAAGACCGTCCTCCACCACGGCGACCGGATCGAGATCGTTACGTTGGTGGGCGGCGGTTAATGAGCGAGGATCGCTATCGCGTCGGGTCGTTTGCGTTCACTTCGCGCCTCTTCGTGGGCACCGGCAAGTACAAGAACTTCGATGTAATGCAGGCCGCCCTGTCGGCCTCGGAGGCCGAGGTCGTCACCGTGGCCGTCCGTCGAGACGTCCTCACCCCGGAGGGCGGCAAGAAGAACGATTCGATTCTCGATTTTCTTGATCTGACTCGCTACACGGTGCTGCCCAACACGGCAGGCTGTTTCACCGCCAAGGACGCCGTCCGATCGGCGAGGCTCAGCCGCGAGCTCCTCGACGGCATGGGAAACCCGGGGACGAAATGGGTTAAGATCGAGGTCCTGGCCGACACCAAGACGCTGCTGCCCGATCCGGTCGGCACGCTGGAAGCGACACGGGAACTCGTGGCGGATGGGTTCGAAGTTCTGGCTTACACGAACGATGACCCGATCCTGGCCAGGCGGTTGAAGGATGCGGGGGCGGTGAGCGTCATGCCCCTCGGATCGCCCATCGGCAGCGGGCAGGGCATTCTCAACCCGGCCAGCATTGGGCTTTGTATCGAATATCTCAAGGAAGGCGACGCGGACTATCCGGTGATCGTTGACGCGGGGGTGGGCACGGCCTCCGACGTGACCATCGCCATGGAGCTGGGCGCGGACGGCGTGCTGCTCAATACCGGCATCGCCGGGGCGAACGATCCGGTTCGGATGGCCGCGGCCATGGCGCATGGAGTGAAGGCCGGACGACTCGCCTTCCTCTCCGGGCGAATCCCGAAGAAGCGATACGCCTCGGCCTCTTCCCCCCTTGGCGGCGTGATTGCAGTCTCAATGCAGCGGGGCTGACACCACCCCAACGAGTACAACTTTATCGATACGTTAAGCCTCACGGGACCGGGCGCCGGTTATTCGGGCGATTCGGGTTCGGAGTATTCGTAGGGTCCCATGTCCACCGTCGTGTCCCATATACGACCGCTGAGCAACAAGTCGGTGGGGAGCGGTTCGACGGTGTTCGTATCCCAATCCAAATCCCCCGTATCGGCGGGCAACGCGCTGGTGTCGCCCGTGTTTTTGCACGGTGACGTGGATTGCAATTGGTAGTCACCCCCCGCGGCGTTCAGAAACTGCGGGTTGGCGTTGATGTTTCCCGCTCCCGGCCAGCCACCCGCAATGTCGCTATGCTGCACTTTCGCGCCATACCCTGGGCTGTGGATCTGGTCGGCAAGGGGTGCGCCCGATTGAATTCTGGTGTTGCCCCAGAGAATACAATTCCGAAGAGATACGGCCCCAGACTCGTCACTGATCGCGCCCCCGCGGGTCATGGTCGCCTGATTATCGGCAAACGTGCAATTGTTGAAGATCGCCTCTGTCCCGGGTACCTTGGCGACACCTCCTCCCCCGCCGGCCTTGTTGTTGTGAAAGAGGCAATTTGTGAATGAAACTGGCGAAATGGCAGTAAGGAACACGGCCCCTCCTTCATAAGGCGGAGAACTGGGCGACGTTGCACCGTTGTTGCGGAAGATGCAGTTAATGAATTGCGGAGAGCCAATGCCTTTCACCATGACAGCGCCTCCCATAACGGAAGCGGAGTTGTTCTCAAAGGTGCATTGCACGATGAGGGCGCTGCTATCGGAAAGCATCAGTCCGCCTCCACCTTTGTCATCTGCGTCGATTCCGTTGATGATCTTGAAACCACGAAGCATTGTCGACGCCCCTAGATTTGCTCCGTAAACCGTACGCTGTGATCCACCGCCGTCCACGATCGTTAGGTTGCTCGCGGGACTGCTTTGCAGGACGCTGAACTCCGTCCCCGCGAAGCCGCCGATGATCTTGACGCCTTCTTTTAGTTCAAAGGGCACATACGACCCAGCCATGACCCATATCTGGTCGCCCGAGGTCGAAGCAACGATGGCATTGCTCAGGGTACAAGCGTCGGCCCAGGTATTGCAGTTACCCGATCCCGTAGCGCTAACCTTTGCGTAGCGCCTCGCGGCGTTCGCATTGCTTGCAGAGATCGCCAAACCGCAGGCGACGATCATCAGTTGAAAGAAACGGTTCATGAATTTACACTCCGTCATCAAAATGCGCCATTCTGTTCCGCCGCTTCATGCCTGCGTGCCTTATTGCCTGCGTGCCTCTCTCGTCACGGCGTACATCGAGCGCAACGATCGCGGCAGAAGCCGCCGCCGACAGTCACTGAATCACAACCGCTTCCGCAGCATCCCCCCGGGCAGTGCGGGTTGTTGATACACGGCTCGCTGTCGTTGCTTCCGTCAACGCAGGTCTTAATACAAATCCCGTTGATGTTGGGCGCTATGTCAACACACGCACCTTCATTCGAACATGATCTGCTGTTGCAGGTTACCGCTGATGGGCACGGGCACGGTCCCGGGAATGCATATGCAAGCCCTCTTACTGCATCCACGACGGCCACGATGTCCAGGGCGTAGACGCTGGCGTTCAACTCGGGAAGGTTCGGCTGAAGCTGCGCTCTTGCATGCACCGGAGCACCCATCACATTCTTGAACTTGTTGATCACCTGTGCCACGTCGATCGCATTCGGTTGATTCATGGCTGACGGGGGGTTATAATCTTCATCCACGTCGCCGAATCGTCGCGTGTACATCGTCACCGGGTCTGACACATTCGTGCAACTTGCCTCCGCGCCGATGCACGATGTGCTGTAGGCCCGAACGCTGTATTCCGAGCTGGGAATAATCTCCGCACCCACCACGGTGATTAATGACGTTGCCGTTTCCGTGACCCAATCCCAATAGACCGGCGTACACTGGAGACGTGACGCGCGGTAGGGAATGTACAGCGGAGGGCCTTGGGACTCATAGAATGTCGCCGGTTTACCAACCCAACGCGCGCACCCAATTGACTCACCAAGGGCCGTACATGTCGCGGACTCAAAGGCGGAAAAATCAGGCGGCGGAAACTGCGGCAGATTCGGCGGAACCGGATGCTGCAGGTCGACCATTGTCACCTTAATAGCGCCATGCAAAGGCGTCCCGGTCGCCGCGCTGTCCACTCGGAATCGTAAAGATCGAGTCGTCCGGTCGATGCTCAAAGGATTGTCATTCCACACGATGACCAATGGGGGTTCGCATTCATCGGGTACCTCATTGCTGTTGAAATCGTCGCTCGCTCCCCAAGCGATATCGCACTCGTCGGGAATCGCGTTGGTATTGCAATCCGGGACCAGTTCCTCGGCGATTTCCGTCGTGTCCGCCAAGCCGTTGCAGTTGCAATCAACGTAGGCTGTCTCGGTGTACGTCTCAAAGCCTCGTCGCAGCACGCGCTGGAACGGTCCGCCAGCGGCATCGCGGGCGCGCACATAGAATCGGTCAATCAATTGTGTGGGCGTGTAAAGCCCCGAATAAACTCCCAATCCTAGCTCATCCGGGCTCACATTGAGAGGTTCGATCACTGATCCGTCGGGCCGAACCAGGTCAAACGTCAGCGCGGGCAACGGACCGATCATGTCAATTTGCACGAGCACGGGCTCGCACAATTGCAAAGGACCGTCGATGATGCTGATAAGTGGTGATTCGCCCTCCACTTCCTCCATGCGCAGGAATGTCACATCAAATATGGCCGTGTCACCGATCCCTCGCACGTAATACTTAAAGGACCCGGTTCCGGTTATTCGCATGGTCCAGATCCCGGGCGCTGGCCCGGTCACGCCGACGACCTGCAAACCCGTGCCGGAAAAGAATGTCGCATCGGGATCCGTCGGTTGAACAGGGGATCCGTCGGGCCGCAGCACCTCCAGAAGAACGTTGGACCCAGGCTCGCTAGTGACAATGAAGTCAATACTAGCCAGGTCGGCGTCGACCGGGACGTTAACTAACAGTGGCTCATTCCATCCGCCGCAGAGGATGTCGATGCCCGATCCCGAGCCATCGACGAGTGATTTGTTGATTGATTCAAGGATGAGGTCCAGGGCTTTCTCCATTTCGTCAAACGGTAATGAAAGACCTCCGCTGATTTCGGCCAGAACCGGATACACTTCTTCTCCAGTCAGTGTCCCCGCCGCTGTTCCTCCACCGGCACCTTGTTCCAGCCCACAGTAGGGGTTGTGGCAGTCGCACTCATCTTTCCAGATCGTGTGGCACTTGATCTTTTTCTCGACCAGCAGCTTCTTGAGTTCCTCAAATGTTGCTGCATTTTCTCTGGGGGCCGCGTCGGTGGCCAGGATAATGGTGCCGCCTTCGCCCACTCGCTCTGCCGCCGCCATGGCGCCTGTGAGTGAAGCCTCCGGGCAGTCGTCGCCTCCGTCGGCGTTGAGAGCATACACCCAATCGAGGAAATCACCGGGGAAACAGGTCGTGTCCTCGAACACGATCCAATCTTTGAAAATCACGAGTGTCAGATGAGGAGAGGTTGTGAGCTCCTCCAAGTGGTCTACCCAGGCATTGATCCTTGGCTTGACGATGGCGAGGGCGCTGCCCATGCTGCCGGTGACATCGATGTTGAATCCCACTCTGGCCTGGGGTTTCACCAGAAGGTTGTAGTACTCCGTGCCCTGTTCTTCGCCGAAGCGAAGCTTTAGCGCCTGCTTGATTCCTTGCGGATTCAGTGAGCCGTCATTACCCCAGACTTGCTTCGTGTGCCGCAACGCGACGTTTTTCGCGAACTCGTGCAACTTGTTGTTGTTTACTACGAATGCTCCGCGCGGGCTGCTTGCCTGCGGTCGAGGCGGCACGTACGCATCTGGTCCGTCCTTATTAACCTCGAGGTGAGTACACTTTCCAAGCGGTCTCGGTATTGGAGGGTCATAACCACTTTGAACCACGCTCGTCGGAGCGCCACCAAACGGGGACGCCGTGCAGGTGTCAATGGCTTCCGTGTCAGCTTGCAAAGAGCCAGCGACAAAGATTCCATTGGGTCCAAGCGTCACAAGATTCTCGAAAACAGGGATGGCCGACGGAATAAGGGAGGGGTCGAAGTTAAGGTTAAGCTCCACCCAGTTGGAATGGGAGTAGAAATCCTGCAAGGCATGGAGCGCTTCGCCAAACTTCTCAATGGCCTGGGTCTTTTTGCATTCGCTCAAGAGTCTTAAGGCGTCATTGAGGTTCTGCGCGAGGCGCAGGCATCCTTGTTCGAATGCCTCGCTGTCGAAGTGCAGCGCCTGGATGAAGTAGTTGGCTCCCAGATCACAATCCCGGTTTGCCTGATGGATGCGTTTCAAGGTTCCGGAATCGACGAACTCGTTTCCAATCGCATCCTTCGTCATCTTGGCGTGATAGTCGAAATTAACTGGCCCCGCCGGGTTATAGCTCCAGAACGGGGACACCATCGGGGTGGAAACAAGGCTCACGGTAATGATCGCTGCAGTCAGACTTAAGCGCTTTCTCATCGAAATCCTCCGTCGCCGAACAATATGTGTATCATCCAATGGCACGACCTGAAGGACACTGGCCCCGGTGTGTATGCAGGATGGGCATTCAGTCCCTCTCCCTGGGTGGACCGTTGTAGGATCGCTTGGCTTCCTTCCACCAGGAGATCCAGCCCTCAACGCCTTCGACTGACTCCTGCCCGGTCCACACCTGTAGGGATCTTTCAGCTAGATCCCCTGCGAGCGCAGGACTGTCGTTCGATCGTCCGGCGACCAGAATACCGATGTTCCGTTCGATGATCAGAGCACCAAGTTGAGTGGTAGTCATTGTAGAGTGGGTTTTCCACCAGGTCTCCCAATAAGAACGCAGGTTGTCGATTTGGTCCCGATTAGTCGCTACGAGCCTCTCGGTGTAATCTTGTGCGGCGCTTGGCGAGTCACCTTCGTGCGTACTGTCAACTCGGCGAAGCTTCGATTGCATTTCGAGGTATGCGAAACGATCGCCGATCAGAGCATCGAGTGTAGTTCCGATACCGAAAATGAGACTGTCCCCCGGGCTATGATACAGGTCGAGGATTATCGGAATGCCAAAACTGGAAATCAAGGCGGGGACGATCTCGTGAAAGTGGTCAAACAGAACGACAGCGTCGTCGGCGGTCACGAGGGCGTAGGACGCGAGCGCGCGCAGCTGTTTGTCATCGCTCTTGGTCGCGGCAAGAAGCGGGGCAACGGCATCACGAGAGAGGCGTCCGCTGTAGGCAAGAAGCAACGCAGCATGGATGCGTTCAATCTCGGTTCCCCGTAAGAGTTTCGCGCGCACAATGTCGTGTTTCGTGCCGACAAGGCGCTCGAGAAGACGCGGCTTGATCGACCAGTTGGCTGCAACGTACCGATCAAAAAGGACGGGTGCTAATTCCTCGCGAACCGTTAGTAAATCCTTCGATGCTTGTCGCGATATTGTGGCGTCTACCGAGGAAAGGCGCGCGATGAGGTCGTCCACATCTGCTTGTTGGGCTTTGGTGGCTTCATGGGTCTTGCCGTCTGGCGCGGGCTGTTGGGCAAGCAGGCACGAAGACCCGGCGGCAAGCAACGCGGTTGCCAGCAGAGCAGGGGAAACGGGGGAGTGAACGTGGACACTCATAGGCTCATGCTCTCCAAGTTCCGCCGCGCCTCACTTGCCGAATCTGCATCCTCGGAAGTCAATGATTTAACGAGCGTATCGATTTCCGGTTCATTCATGCCGGACCCTCTTGCGCAGTGAACCGACACCGCAAGGGATAGGCATACAAGGATAATTGACCCACTTCGACCGGCTTTCATGGCTTGCCGCCCGCAATAGAATTCCCAGGCAATCCTTCAACGCTAGCAGATACAGAACGCTTGTCAACGGTCCATTGGACGAACCTTTCCAGTCCTAAAAAGCGGAATGGCGATCACAATTGACAACGACATTATTCGCATCATGAATGGGTTCCTTCAAATTGAAAAAGAGTTGAAATGCATGTGAACGGCTGTACTTGCAAAAGGCGCTTCCCCGTGGTA
>Ga0187892_10000322_pt1 | contig 126997 bp, 108 predicted proteins | sample MA1701073metaG_FD_139345 | JGI IMG/M metagenome (GOLD analysis project Ga0187892, IMG submission 139345) | Bio-ooze microbial communities from a basaltic lava cave in the Kipuka Kanohina Cave System on the Island of Hawaii, USA - MA170107-3 metaG ... | reverse complement strand
GCGCGACCGCGTCGGTCGGCGCGAGCCCGGCGGCCAGCGTCACCGCCGTCGAGGCGAGGCACTGGGCGTCGCCGCACTTCCGGACCCGCAGGCCGGCCGCGCCGTAGTACGCGACCACGGGCAAGCCGTCGCTTCCCACGGTGACCGACGAGACCCGCCCCGCAAAGGGCTCGAGGACCGAGATCGTCGCGCTCGTGCACAGGTGGTTCGAGCACTTGGCGGCCTTGAGCGCTCCGCTGGCGGCGTCGTGATAGGTCATGATCGGCCTGCCGTCGGGCGGTACCGCCAGCGACGTGGACTGGCGCGGCGCGCCCACCGTCACCGGGCCGTCCAGGGCGGCGACAACCGACGTCGTGCAAGCGTCGTTCGTGCAGCGGACGAAGAAAAGCTGTGCGGACGCCTCCCGGTAGTAGCTGATGATAGGCAGACCTTCGATTCCGATCGTGATCGATGAGCCGCGGCCGTTCGGCCCGACCGGGGCCTCCTGCCACGCGCCGACGCCCGCCGCGTTCGAGACGAGCACCTTGCCGGCCCCCGGCCCGCCGCCCAGGATCTGGATCGTGCCGCCGACGATCAGCGCGCCGGCGAGGCTCAGGTCTCCGGCCTTCGACTGCGCGGCGGGCGACGTGTCGAGGAACTCCGACGCCTCGCGGCCCTCCAGCCGCTCGGCCTGCATGGCGTAGGGGCTCGCCCCGATCGGAACCCGGGGGTCCAGCAGGGTGCCTTCGACCTCGACGGCCAGCCAAATGTCCGAGCCGGCGGTGAACAGATCGATGAGGTCGAGGAACACGCCGGGGCCCGCACCGTCCGACACGTTCCCGCCGCCGATCTCCACGGCAAACAGGCCGCGCTCGACGATGACGTCGAGGTGCTCGTCGAAGAGCATCTCGTTCCCGCCCGTGGGGGCGTCGTAGAGCCGGAACGTCAGATCGAACTCGCCGGTCAGCGGAGCGCCGGCCGCGTCCCGCAGGACGCCCTGGTAGTTCACCCGGCTCGGAACCGACGCGGCCAGGGCAGGGCCGGGAGCGCCCGCGAGCAGGAGCAGGATGCCGATCGACGATCGCAGAAAGGTGGTCATCACGCCTCCTCAGGGGCAGACGGAACCGGCGCGCGGCGTTCCGTCGCTCTGAAAACCCTTCGGCCCCTCCTCGTCCAGGCGGTTCTCCGCCGTGACGAGGAAGAAGAAGCCGTCGCCCGGCGGCACCGCGTCGGCATCGGCGGCCGACTCGCCGAGCAGGTCCTGCTGGCTGCACTCCCCGAAGGCGAGGCCGGCGAGGGCGCTGATCAGGGCGCGGTAGACGTTGTAGGTTCCGACCGAGGCCTCCGGATCCCATTGCAGCGTCACCTTGTCGGAGAAAACCAAGTTCCGGACCTCGGACGGGGGCCGATAGACGGCGACGAGTCCGCCGTCCACGAGGAAGGCGTCCGAGCCCAGCGCCCGCGGCGCCACCGCGTCGCACACCGAATCGAGCGACACCCGGTAGAGCGGCGACGAGAGGGTCACGCCTTCGGCGGGGTGTCCGGCGCAATTGAGGACGCGGCTCTCGATCGCGAAGCCCCCGCCCTGCTGCGCCGCGGCGGAGCCGGCCGAGAGGCCCAGCGCCAGCGCCGCCAGGAACGCCGGGATGCGTGCGCTCGGGAGCGAAACCGCGGCGCGCGCCCCCGGGGCGGCCGGCGCCGCGCCGACGATCGCCTCAGGCGAGGAGCGGTTCCCGGGTCGGCGGTCATCCATGGCGGACCCCGCGTGCCGCGCCGGCCCGGGACCCCCGCGCTGGCTCGAGCTGCGCGGATGACGCGTCTCAGACCGGGTAGCTGCCCCTTCTCATACCAGAGGACGGGCTGGGAGTCAAGGCCCGGGGCGGAACCCTCGTCTCACGACCCCGTAGCGCATCGGCGGCCGCATCGCCGATGCCCGGTTCCGGCTCCGGAACCTACTCCCAGGTGCGTTTTTGCCTTCGGTCCTCGCCCGTATGACCCGTCGCATCCGTCGCCTTCGGCAGCCCGCTGACCGTGCGCGGGGGCGAGACCGGCCGGGTCATCGGCCGCGACGTCGCGGCGAGCCTGCTCTGCGCGCGGGAACCGGCCTGACGGGGCTCGACAAGCGCCGCACCTCGGCGACGATAGCGGCCTTGATCTCGGGCCACTCCCCGCTGCGCAGGAGGCGCGGCATCGGCTCGGTTTCGGCGTCCTCGAAGTAACTCAACGCACGCACCAGGTGGTACTCGTTGAAGTCGACTGCGGCGAAGCGTTTCCGGACCATCCGGAACACGGCCTCGAGCGAGCTTCCGCTCCGCAGGTAGAAGTACAGATCCACGAAGTCCTTGCGGCTCCCCCGACCGCCGATGGCAACGACCTTCATCGCCGCGATGTCGCGTGGGTCGGCAAGAACGAGACCACGATAGGGCGTTCCCGCGAAAAGCAGCGGAACCTGCGCGGAGAGGAAGCTCACGCGCAGCCCCCCGAGCACGACGTGCAGCGTCTCCTCCGACCGTCCCTGCACCGTGACCGGCGCCACACGCGACAGCGCGTGCGCAAGCGCCTCGGGCTCGCACGCGCCGGCCAGGAAGAAGTCGAGGTCCTCCGAAACGCGATGACCGAGCTGGAGCGCAAGGCCCGTACCGCCCGCGAGCACCCAGCCTTCCGTCAGCCGCGCCTCGACGAGCTTGCGGGCAATGCCCCAGGCCTCAGCGCCGAGCACCTTCGGGTGCATTCCGCTCTCCTCCGAGGATCGTGCGCCAGTAGTTGCGGGTCCGAGGATCGACTCCGCGGCGCTCCGCGGCACGGCGCACCGCTTCGTCCCCGAAGAACGCGCGAGCCGCACGCACCTGCGCCGCGTCGCCCGAAGTCAGCACCCGCTCGAGGACCCAGTCCGGATACTCGGCGAGGTCGGATTCGCGCAGCTCACGGTCCCAGAACAACGGGGCAATGAGTCGCACGAGCGCCCGCGCCGTGGGGCGTTCGGTCGGCCCCGCGGCGGCCGCCGTGGGGTGGAGATGGATCTCCAACCGCGACTCGAGCGCGGCCGCGATCCGTCGCAGAGTCTCGAGCTCGAAACGGTCCCAGCCGTTCTCGTAGCGGTGGAGCGTCGGCGCGCTCGTTCCGGCGCGCCGGGCCAGCTCGGCCAGGGTCCAACCGCGCTGCTGACGCAGGGTGCGGATCTGTTGCCCCAGCGGCGCGACGCCGATATTATCATCCACGATAATATCCTACCCAGCGGACCGGCCCTGAGTCAAGGCCAACGACGCCGAACCGTCAAAAACATGGACGGATGCGCAAGCCGTTGCATGACCAAGAAACCGGATCGACGGACCTGCGAGCAACTCCTTCGGGACGCGGGCGGAGCGGTTGCCGGCGCTGCCGCGGGCCGCTAGACTGGGAGCCCTGAGACGGTCGACACGGGCGTCCAGCCCCGCGTGGGGCGGGCGACCCGCAAGGAGATCGATCCCCATGACCCGACAGATGCTGCGGGCCAAGATCCACCGGATCGCGGTCACCGAGAGAGAGGTCGAGTACGAAGGCAGCCTGACCCTCGACGCCGAGTTGATGCGCGCGGCCGACCTCGTCCCGTACGAGCGCATCGAGGTCTACGACGTGACCAACGGCAATCGCTTCGCGACCTACGTGATCGAGGGGCCGGCGGCGAGCGGCACCTGCTGCGTCAACGGGGCCGCGGCGCGCCTGGTCGAGCGGGGCGACCGGCTGATCATCGCCGCCTACGTGGGGGTCGACGAGCGGGAGGCTCGCGACCATCGGCCCAAGCTCGTCGTGATCGGCGACGACAACCGCTTGCGCGAGGTCAAGGCCAGCGAGAGCCCGGGCGTCAGGGCCTGAACTCGCGCCGGAAGTCGGCCACGAGCGCCACGTAGACGCCGGCGACCTGCTTGCGCGTCTCGCGCAGCGTGCCGTCCGTGTCCACCACGTAGTCGGCAACGGCCAGCTTGTCGGCGAGCGGCGCCTGCGAGTCGATGCGCGCCTCCGCCTCCTCGCCGGACAGGCCGTCGCGCACGAGCAGCCGTCGGAGCTGCATCTCGCGGCTGCAGCGGGTGACGATCAGCCTGTGGAACTCGCGGTACAGGCCGGTCTCGACCAGGAGCGCCGCGTCGAAGACCGCGATCGACACTCGGCCGGGCTGGGCCCACGCCGCCATGCGCCGGTGGGCTTCGCTCATCACCTCGGGATGCACGATGGCGTTGAGGTCGCGGCGCGAGTCCACATCGTGAAAGACGCGCTCGGCCAGCCGCGCACGGACGATGCGACCGTGCTCGTCGAGGATGCGCGCTCCGAAGCGCGCGACCACGCGGTCATAGGCCGCGGCGCCGGGCTCCATCAGCGAGTGGGCCAGCTGGTCTGCGTCGATGACGAACGCGCCCAGCTCGGCCAAGAGCTTGGCCACCGTCGTCTTGCCCGAGGCAATCCCGCCGGTGAGGCCGACGCGCAGAGGGGGGTGGCTACCACCCATCTCAGCGCTCGACGGCCCGGCGCGCGGCCTCGAGCGTGTTGCGCAGGAGCTGGGCGATGGTCAAGGGACCCACGCCTCCGGGAACGGGCGTCAGCCACTCGGCCCGCCGGCGGGCTTCGAGCGGGTGGACGTCGCCGACGAGCGTCGAGCCGTGCTCGCGCAGCGCAGCCAGTCGCGCCGGGTCGTCCCCGTACAGACGGCGGCAGGTCGCCTCGTCCTCGATGCGGTGGATACCGACGTCGACCACGACAGCCCGGGGCTTGATGAACTCGCCGGTCACCAGGCCCATGCGGCCGGCGGCGGCGATGAGGATCTCGCCCGCTGCGGCGATCGCGGCGAGGCCGTTGGTGCGCGAGTGGCAGACGGTCACCGTGCAGTGCTCGCGCAGCAACAGCAGTGCCGTGGGCTTGCCCACGACCTGGCTGCGCCCGATCACGACCGCGTGCCGGCCGGCCAGAGGGATGTCGTGGCGCCGCAACAGCTCGATGATGCCGGCGGGCGTGCAGGGGACGAGGCCGGGCAAGCCGATCAGCAGGCGGCCCGCGTTGAGCGGATGGAACCCGTCGACGTCCTTGTCGGCGTCGAGCGCCTGGAGCACCCGGCGCTCGTCGACGTGATCCGGGAGCGGGAGCTGCACCAGGATGCCGTGGATCGACGGGTCGGCGTTCAAGCGCCGGACCGCGGCCACGAGTTCGTCCTCGCCGACGTCGGCGGGCAGGCGCACGACGTCGGAGCGGATCCCGGCCGCGACGGCCGCCTTGTGCTTGTTCCTGACGTAGATCTGGGAGGCGGGATCCTCGCCGGCCAGCACGACCGCGAGACCCGGGGTGATGCCGTGTTCCTGCTTCAGCGCCGCGCAACCGCGGGTCACCTCGTCGCGCATCGATTTCGCGGTCGCCTTGCCGTCCAGGACCTTCGCGCTCGCCTCGAGGCTCATCGCCGTCAATCCTGAGCCTGCTTGACGCGCTTGTAGGGGGCGGAGACGGTCACGGCATTGCCGCTCGAGGTCGTGATCTGGATCTCCACCTTGTACCGCCGCGTGGCGGGGTGGAAGGCGTTGTACACGGCCAGGCCAGCGAGCGACTGGCCCGGCTCGAGCGTGCGGGTCGCGGGCAGGAAGGCGGAACCGACCCGCTCGTAGGCCGGACCCGGCTCCTCGCCGACGAGGCCGTAGGTCCCGCGCAACGTGTCCATCCCCATCGGACTCGAGAACTCCTTGCGGTTCGTGACGAGCCAGCATTGCTGCGCGCGGAAGTCCAGGCTGCCCGCCCCGTTGTTCTCGAGCTCCATCACGAAGGTCAGGAAGCGCGGGGTGGCGCCCGCGGGCGTGGCGAAGGGATCCGTTCGCACGCCCGTCAGCTTCTCGATGAAAGCCAGCCGCTGCCGCTCGTCGATCCGTTGCACGCGCAGCGTGAAGCCCGGGCCCACGCCGATCCAGGTCGATCCCTGAAGCATCGCCGCCCCTTCACGATCCGGATCGGGGACGAAGACGTGCCGGGCGCCGGCGCCGTGCAGGGCCGGCGCGATGGCGCACAGGGCGAGCCACAGGCAAGAAAAGCGCGCGCTGGCACGGGTGGAGCGGGCCACGCGGCCAGGATACCGCAAAAACATGTGGCGCGTCCGCGACTCGGAACACTAGAATCCAGCGGCACGGTCGAGCGTTCGCTCCGAGGACGGGGAAGGCCATGGGTGCGTCCGAGATCGTCGTCCGCGGCGCCGCGGAGCACAACCTCAAGCACGTCGACGTCACGCTCCCGCGCAACCGGCTCATCGTCATCACCGGCGTCTCGGGATCGGGCAAGTCATCCCTGGCCTTCGACACGCTCTACGCCGAGGGACAGCGGCGCTACGTGGAATCCCTGTCGGCCTACGCTCGACAGTTCCTGGAGCAGATGGAGAAGCCCGACGTCGAGTCGATCGAAGGGCTCTCCCCGGCGATCTCGATCGAGCAGAAGACGACCCTGCGCAATCCGCGCTCAACGGTGGGGACCGTCACCGAGATCTACGATCACCTGCGCGTGCTCTTCGCCCGCGCCGGCCGACCCCATTGCCACGCCTGCGGCAAGCCGATCACCTCGCAGTCCGTGCAGCAGATCGTCGACGCCGTACTGTCGCTGGCGCCGGGCCAGCGCATCCAGGTGCTGGCGCCCATCGTCCGCGGACGCAAGGGCACCTATCGCAAGGAGTTCCGCGACGCCGCCCGTCAGGGCTTCGTCCGCGCCCGGGTGGACGGGGAGCTCCGCTCGCTCGACGAGGAGATCGAGCTGGACAAGCACAAGAAGCACACGATCGAGATCGTGGTCGATCGGCTGGTGCTGGAGCCTGGGATCGCCGGCCGCCTGACCGATTCGGTCGAGACCGCGCTGGCGGCCGCCGCGGGGCTGGTCGTGGTCGACGTCGGCGGGCAGCGAGACCTGCTGTTCTCTCGTCACCTGGCCTGCGTCGACTGCGGAGTCTCCGTCCCGCAACTCGCCCCACGGACCTTCTCCTTCAATTCGCCCTACGGCGCCTGTCCGGACTGCGGCGGCCTGGGCGTGCGCAAGACCTTCACGCCCGCGCGCCTGATTCTCGACGAATCGAAAAGCCTGCGCGAGGGGGCGCTGCGCTGGGGCGACGCCAACTGGCACCAGGTGCTGGAGACCGGGCTGTTCCGGGCCTACCGCGTCCGCCCGGACACCCCCTACGCCAAATTGCCCGCCGCGTTCAAGCGCGTGCTGTGGGACGGCGCGGGCGAGCGCGAGTTCGACTTCCGCTGGCAGGGCCGCCGGATGTCGTATGAATACCGCAAGCGTTGGGACGGGATCTTGAGCCTGCTCGAGCGTCGGCATCGCGAGACGACGTCGGAATCGCGGCGCGGCGAGCTGGAGAAGCTGATGGCGGTCCATCCCTGTTCGTCCTGCGGCGGCGCGCGGCTGCGTCCCGAGAGCCTGGCGGTCAAGGTGGGCGGCAAGCACATCGCAGAGCACACGGCGCTGGCGGTGGGCCAGGCGCTGCGCTTCTACGCCGGCCTCGAGCTGGATCGGCGCGAGGCGGCGATTGCCGCGCCCATCCTCAAGGAGATCCGCGAGCGGCTGGGTTTCCTCGAGAACGTGGGTCTGGGCTACCTGACGCTGGACCGCGAGGCCACGACGCTGTCGGGCGGCGAGAGCCAGCGCATCCGCCTCGCGACGCAGATCGGCTCGCGCCTCACCGGAGTGCTCTACATCCTCGATGAGCCCTCGATCGGCCTGCACCAGCGCGATAACCAGCGGCTGTTGGACACGCTGACCGCGATGCGCGACCTGGGCAACACCGTGATCGTCGTCGAGCACGACGAGGAGACGATCCGGCGCGCCGACCACGTGGTCGATCTCGGACCGGGCGCCGGCGAGCTGGGTGGAGAGGTCGTCGCCGCCGGGACGGCCCAGGAGATCGTCGAGGTCCCCCGCTCCTTGACGGGGGCCTATCTCGGGGGACGCGAGCGGATCGAGGTGCCCCGGCGGCGGCGCGCGGGCCACGGCCGGCGCATCACCGTGGTCGAGGCGCGCGAGCACAACCTGTCCGGCATCGACGTGCGCTTCCCGCTGGGAGTGTTCACCTGCGTGACCGGCGTGTCCGGCTCGGGCAAGAGCACGCTGGTCAACGAGATCCTGCACCGCGCGCTGGCGCGCCAGCTCCACGGAGCCGAGGTCGAGCCGGGGCTGCACCGAGCGTTGCGCGGCGCGGAGCACGTGGACAAGGTGATCAACATCGACCAGTCACCCATCGGCCGCACGCCGCGGTCGAATCCGGCGACCTACGTCGGCCTGTTCACGCCCGTGCGCGAGCTGTTCGCGCGGGTGCCCGACGCGCGTTTGCGCGGCTACCAGCCGGGGCGGTTCAGCTTCAACGTCAAGGGCGGGCGCTGCGAGGCCTGCGAGGGCGACGGGGTCATCCGGATCGAGATGCACTTCCTTCCCGACGTCTACGTCACCTGCGAGACCTGCGCCGGCCAGCGCTACAACCGCGAGACGCTCGAGGTCCTCTACAAGGGCAAGCACATCGCCGACGTGTTGTCGTTGACCGTGCACCAGGCGCTCGAATTCTACCAGGCCGTTCCGACGGTGCAGGAGATGCTGCAGACGCTCTACGACGTCGGCCTGGGCTACATCCGCCTGGGCCAGGCGGCGACGACCCTGTCGGGCGGTGAGGCCCAGCGCATCAAGCTGGCCAAGGAGCTGTCCCGGCGGGCCACCGGGCGCACGGTGTACCTGCTCGACGAGCCGACCACCGGGCTGCACTTCGACGACATCAAGAAGTTGCTCGTGGTCCTCAATCGCATCGTGGACCAGGGCAACACGGTCATCGTCATCGAGCACAACCTGGACGTGATCAAGACCGCGGACTGGGTCATCGACCTGGGGCCGGAGGGCGGGGCGGCCGGGGGACGCGTCGTCGCGGAAGGCACGCCGGAGCAGATCGCCGGGGTTCCGCAGTCGTTTACCGGGCAGTTCCTCGCGCGGGTCCTCGCGCCGGCGGCGACCCTACACGCCTCGCGACAGCAGCGGGGCCGCGCCGCCGGCGGGCGGAGGCGGGCCGCGCGATCGAGCTGAAACAGCCGAGTGCTGGTTAACTCTGAAACCTCGGCCCGTATCGTTCCGGCTTCTCGCGCGCCGACCTCCGCTGAGCACCCGCCCGGAAGAATCCGGGCGCACGCTCCGGGGGCCCCACGGGGCCGAGGCTTCAGGCTGAATCACTGGCCCGGACGTTGACAGAAACGGCCCGCGCTACTAATCTGAGATGCAGACCCGCTCGCGGTCGATTCGTCACGTCAGGGAGCCGTGCTCGATGCCCTCGCTCAAGGAGAAACTCGCGGCCCTCGTCCCGGTCAAGCGCGAAGAGGTGCAGGCGATCATCGAAGAGCACGGCGACCGCCGTCTGTCCGAGGTGACGGTGGCCCAGGCCTACGGCGGGATGCGCGGGGTCAAGTGCATGGTCACCGAGACCTCGGCGCTGGACCCGCAAGAAGGGATCCGCTTCCGCGGCTACAGTATTCCAGAAATCCAGAAGCTGCTGCCCCGGGCGGCGGGCGACGAGTCGCCCCTGCCCGAGGGGCTGTTCTACCTGCTGCTGCTGGGCGAGATCCCGGACGCCGCCGAGGTCGCGCAGATCACCGCGGCCTGGCGAGCCGAGGAGCGGTTGCCCCCGCAGGTGGCCCGGGTGCTGGAGGCGATGCCGCTCGACACGCACCCGATGACCCAACTGTCCATGGGCCTCTTGGCCATGCAGCCCGAGTCCATCTTCGCCCGGCGCTATCACGAGGGATTGGCCAAGTCGGAGTACTGGGAGGCGCTGTTCGACGAGTCCATGGTGCTGCTGGGGCGGCTGCCGCTCCTGGCCGCCCACATCTACCGCCGCACCTTCCGCGGCGGGGATCACATCGCGCCCCTGCCCCGGCATCACGACTGGGCCGAGAACCTGGCGCACATGCTGCTGGGCCAGCGGGACGCCGGCTTCCAGTCGCTGATGCGGCTCTATCTCACGATCCTCGCCGACCACGAGGGCGGCAACGTCAGCGCCCACACCACGCACCTCGTGGGCTCGGCGTTGTCCGATCCGTACCTCTGCCTTTCCGCGGGTCTGAACGGTCTGGCCGGCCCGCTCCACGGTCTGGCCAACCAGGAAGTCATGCGCTGGATCGCCGGAATGAAGGAGCGGTTCGGTGGCGGCGTGCCCTCGCGCGAGGCGCTGACGCGGTTCATCTGGGAGACGCTGGAGAGCGGTCAGGTCGTGCCCGGATACGGCCATGGCGTGCTGCGCGCCACCGATCCGCGCTACATCGCGCAACGGGAATTCGGCTCCCGGCACATGCCGGACGACGAGAACTTCAGAATCGTCTCGCTGCTCTACGAGGTCGTCCCCGGGATCCTGCAACAGCACGGCAAAGCCAAGAACCCCTGGCCCAACGTCGACGCCCACACCGGCGCGCTGTTCGTCCACTACGGCATCGCGGAGTACGACTTCTACACGGTGCTGTTCGGCGTGTCGCGAGCCATGGGCGTGCTGGCCTCGCTGATCTGGGACCGCGCGCTCGGCCTGCCGCTCGAGCGACCCAAGAGCATCACGACCGAATGGATCAAGGACCAGGTGGTCCGCGCCTGATGCCCCGGCCGATCCCGCGCGCGGGTCAGCGGGCGGTTGGTGCGGGATCGGGGAGGGTCAGGTCCTTGACCAGGCCGGCGTGCCCCTTGTTCACGGCGAAGCCGTAGCCGTAGAAGTAGTCGGAGCGGAAAAAGCCGGTGGTCAACGTCTTGACCCCCGCCGCCCGCAGCCGATTGATCAGCTCGTTCATCAGGCCGTGGGCCACGCGCTTGCCGCGATAGCGCTCGGCGGCGACGATCTTCTCGAGATGCGCCGAGTGGCCGTCCTCGTCGATCTCGTAGTAGACGCCGCCGATGATCTGCGAGCGGTCGTTGATGGCGACCAAGTACTGGTGCTCCATGCGGAAGCGGACGTCCAGCTTGGCGGCGACGAACAGTCGCAGCAGGCGCTCGACCTCCTTGGGATTCAGCGCGTGACGCACGCGGAACACGGAGCCATCGGCGTCGTCGAGCGTCACCACGATGTCGCTCTGGCGCCGTCCACCCAGCTCCCGTCGCACGAAGTCGGCTTCGTCCTGGGGCCGCAGGTGGGGATAGGACAGTCGTGCCAGGAAATACTCTTCGTCCGCTCCCAGTGGCCGTTCGGCGCGCAGCTCGTCGACCGCGTCGATCAGCTCCTCGGGCGGCAGCCGGTCGTCGCGGATGGCACGGATGATGCGCCGCAGGCCGTCGTCCAGCGCCGGTGGGCAGTCGCGGAAGACGGTCTCGCGGTAGAACCGGATGCGGATCTCCGGGTAGGTCTTGGCCAGCCGCTGCAGGCCGTAGGTCTCGTACAGCTCCTGCAGCGTCTGCGCCCGGGCCTGGGGCGTGGCGTCGGCGCTCAGCCCGACCCAGCGCCGGTAGCGCTCGGCGGCGAAATGCAAGCGCATCGGGATGAAGCCGCGCTCGACGACGAGCGTCAAGTACTCGCACAGCGCGGCCTGCAGGCCAGGGTCGACCGACGCCGCCTGTTGCAGGGCGTCCCTCAGCAACGCGAGCCCTTCCTCCTCGCCCACGACCTCCAGCAGCGAGGAGAAGATGACGGGCCAGTCGACGGTGCCCGCCAGGAACGGATACTGCCCCTCGGCCTGGCGCACGAACTCCTCGCGGAACCCGCGCAGCATCGGCAGCAGGCCGTCGTGCCGGCGCCGGCGCGAGACCGAGACGATGCGCACGCCGCTCAAGAAGTCCTGGGTCGGCACGATGATGTTCTTCATGTCCGGGTCGCCGATCTCGAGGCGTCGGCCCGAGCGCTGCCAGAAATCGACGTAGGCCGCCAGCGTGGCCCAAGCCATGAAAGGCCACAGCCGCTTGAGCCGTTCCTCGTGGCGCGGCTCGAGCGCCAGCCGGCGCATGGCGTCGTGCAGCGTCTCGCCCTCGATGAACTCTTCGCTCCACAGCTCCTGCTCCGGCCAGTAGCCGCCGAACTCCTCGACCAGCGGAGCGCGCCGGTCCCCGGGGTCTCCGCTCAGGATCAGCCACTGGATCTCCTCGCGGACTTGCTGCGGCGTCATGTCGTGATTGAGGTTGGCGGCAAGGTCGAAAGAACCCTGGAAGCGAGTCTGCACCGTGATGCGGTAGACCGCCTTGCCGTGCAGGCGCCCCAGCAGACGCACGCGCACGCCTCCCGCCGCGATCCCGGCGAGTCCGACCGAGGCGCCCGGCGAAAACAGGAAGATCGCTTCGGCGATGAAGGCCGTCCCGCTCATGGCCGACAGCAGCCGCGCGCGGTCCGCGGCCGGCAGCCCCTCGTCGAACACGACGACGTCCTCCCAGCGGTACTCGACCCCCCGGTCCGGGTCGACCGCGATGCGGGCCGCCGCCCCCAGCCAGCGCCGGAAGCCACACACCAGCTCCTCGCAGGCACGCTGCGCCACCTGCCGCTCCCGCTCCCGGGCGGCGAACAGGCTCATCCGCTCCAGGAAGGCGCGGATCCGCCGGTAGGCGGTCGGATGAGCCGAGCCGTAGATGGCGAGGAAGTTCAGCAGACCCGCCGCCAGCCGGTCCTCGTCGCCGGCCGGCGCGTCGCCCGAACAGGCCTGTCGCGTACGCTCGACGAAGGCCTCGATCTTGTCCTCGGAGAGGGGCTGCTGCGCCAGCGCCCGGCATGTCTCGGGGTCGAAGAGACCCGGGTCGCGGTCGGTGAAGCGCTGGAGCACCCCGGCGAAACGCGAGTCCTTCTCGCCGGGCAGGAGCGCCCCGAGCGCGAACCGCCGCAGGCTCGGAAACGGGGCCCCGGCCGCGCGGGCCAAGAGGAACCGCGTCGGCTCGGCCAACGCGACTTCCTGCGTGTCCAGGATCTGCTCCATGACCCGCAGCGCCAGCAGGGCGTCCTCCGCGCTCGCCGAGCCCATCATCCGCGCGGCCAGGTCGAGATCCAAGAGGTCCAGATCAGCGCGGCCGATGCACGATTCGAGCAGCCTGCGTTCGCCGTCCTGGGGCAGGTAGGGTCCGGCGCGCTCGATCCAGCGCAGCCCCTCCGCCCGCTGGCGGGTCCGCTGCCGCGTGACCGTGTCGAGGGGAACGAAACCGACCAGCTCCTCGTTCCCCAGCCACCAGCGGGGCGTGGTCAACAGCACGCCGAGGTTCAACGGCCCCTCGGAGTGCTGGTAGACGACCGATCCGATCCGCGCGCGGCCAGGCTCCCGCGCCTTGACGGTCAGCCGCGTCCCGCGCGACGGAACCACGATCGCCTCTTCGCCGACGCGAACGTCGCGGGCCGTCAGTCCGAGGATCTGGAACAGCCAGTTGGGGAGGATCAGCTCGATGCCGCCGACCCGCACGTTCGTCCGCCGGTACAGCTCGCGGATCACATCGGCGAAGCCCTGCTCCACCGCCTTGCGGCGCGGGGTGCCCTTGTCGGTAAGCTCGCCCCGCGCGGCGTCGAGGTCGCGGGGGATCAGGGCGAAGTCCACGATCCGCTCGTACGGCGCGAGGAACTGGTTGACCGAGACGACCAGCGAGCGGAAGTGGTCGAGAACCTCCTGGTCGGACCGCGAGCCGAGCTCGGTCTTCGCGTAATCCGGATCGGGGTGGATCAGCAGAGTGTTGTAATCCCGATGATCTCCGACGAGGAAAGCGCGACCGACCGAATCGAACTCGCGGAACATGTTCTCGACCCGCTGCGGCGCGATCGTCTCCCCCTTGATGTTCTTGTAGATCTCCTTCTTGCGATCGACGAGGCGCAGGTGGCCCGACGCCGTGACCTCCATCAGGTCCCCGGTGTGGAGCCAGCCGTCGGCGTCGAACGACGGCTCGTCGCAGGGCGGGTCGAGGTAGCCCAGCATCACGTAGGGCCCGCGCACCAGCAGCTCCTTGTCGGCGGCCAGGCAGATCTCGATCCCCGGCAGCGCCAGGCCCAGCGAGCCGTCCTCGTAGCGGCCGGGGGGCGTCATGGTGATGCCCCCGGTGGCCTCGGTCATGCCGAAGCCGCTCAGCAGCTCGATGCCCTGGCGCTGAAAGAAGCGAAAGACGTCCGAGTCGAGGTGGCCGGCGGCGGACAGCCCGAAGCGCAGGCGGCCCCCCGTGATGCGGCGCGTGGCGGCGAGCAGCTCCTCGTCGGTGGCCTCGAAGGGATCGGCCTCCTCGGCGATCGCTTCGTGCAACTGGATCCACTTCTTCGGCACGCTGATGAAGACGGTCGGGCGGTGCCGCCGCATGGCCTGGACCATGCTCTTGGGAGAGGTGTCCTCCAGGAAGCAGTACCTGGCGCCCCAAAAGACGCAGCCCAACAGCTCGAGGAATCGGCCGAAGGTGTGGTACAGCGGCAAGAAACAGAGGAAGACGTCCTGTTCGCCGATCTCCGGCAGGGCCAGCGCCCGCGCGAAGCGCTTGAAGACGATGTTGCGATGCGAGAACTTGATGCCCTTGGGGGTCCCGGTCGTCCCCGAGGTGTACATGATGGTGGCCAGATCGCCGCTCTCGACCCGCTCGGAACGCTGACGCGGCGCGGAGTGCGGAACCCGTTGGGCCAGCGCGGACAGCTGGTCCAGGGTCAAGACTCCCTCATCCCCCGCCGCCCCGGGGTCGATGGTGACGAGGGTCTTCAGGCGCTTCAGCCTGTCGCGATGGGGCAGGACCTTGGCCAGCTGGGCCTGACCCGACACGATGACGGTGCCGGCGCCGGAATGCTCGAGGATGTAGCCCACGTCCGCCGTCGTGGCGTTGGCCGGGGCCATCACGTTGACGAGGCCCGCGGTGAGGCAGGCCAGGTCCAAGAGCGCCATCTCGATGCCGTTCTCGGAGAGGATCGCGACCGGGGCGGGTTCGTCGGCCGGGTCGAGCGCCAGGAGCGCGCGGCCGAAGAGCTCGACGCGGCCGGCCGCGCGCTGCCAGCTCCACTCGACCCTGCGCCCCCGCTGATCGAGCTCGAACAACACCTGCGACCCGTAGCGCTGCGCCCGCTGACGGAACAGCGGTCCCACCGTGAGATGGGAGGCGTCGATCAGCCGCAGCAGTCGCGCGGCCCAGCCGCCCCGGGCCTCTTCCCCGATGCGCGTCAGCACCGCGGGCCGGCGCAGCAGGTCGAGCACGGTCCAGGCCAGCTCGCGGCGCCGCTCACCGGGCTCGGCCGCGCGCTGCGACAGCCGCTCGGTGCAGCGCTCGGTCCATCGCTCGAGCGTTTCCAGGGACAGCTGCCGTAACAGCGCGTCGGGATCCTTGGCCACGGCCAGCATCTCGAGCGCTTGCCTGTCCAGCCGCTCCGCTTCGTCGGCCTGGAGCGCCGGGTCCTCGGCCCGCTCGAGCATGGCCACGACCTCGCCGCCGGCGATCGCCGGCGACTCGCCCGGAGGTCGCTCGCCTCCGGCGGGCGGAGACGCGGGCGCGCTGTTCTGTGCTTTCTCCAACGCTGCCTCTTGCCACGCGGGGTGGACAGGTGAATTATAGGGCGCGGCACCGGGCAGGCGGCGGGCTCTCGCGGGGAATGCGAAGGCCGGTGCGCCCGAGGGCGGATGCCGGCCGCCGCCGCGGGGCGGGCGGGGGAGTGGTTCTTGGCGGGTTTCCATCTGGCTGCGGTGCCCGTCGGGCGACTCGATGTCGAAGAGATCGAGGCCGCGCTGGTGCGGGCCGCCAAGGTGCTGCACCAGCCGGTGGAGTTGCGCGAGGCGCTGCCCGTGCCTCGTGGCACCGAAGACCCCGAGCGCCGCCAGCATCGGGCGGCGACGCTGCTCGAACGGCTGCTGGCCGAGGTGCGCAAGCTGCGCCCGGGCCGGCTGGTGGGGGGCAGCGCTCCCGCGGAGCCCACGCCGTTGCGCCCCGATGGCTTCCTGTTCGTCACGGACGTCGACCTGTACACGGCCAACACCGAGGGCGTGTTCGGCGCGCTGATCGTCTCCCAGCATTGCGCCGTGGTCTCGGTGCGGCGGCTGCGGGAGGCCTTCCATCGCCGCCGCGCCGACCCCGTCCGGCAGCGCGCGCGGCTGGCCAAGGAGGTGCTGCGGATGGTCGGACGGCTCGCCGGCCTCGCGGAGTGCGGCGAGGCCGCCTGCGTGCTCGCGCCGTCCAAGACGATTCCCGACATCGACGCCAAGGACGAGCGCTACTGCCGGGTCTGCGAGCAGAAGTTGTTCATGGGCACGATGCGGCTCTGAGACGGGTGGCCGCAACGCGGTCGAGGGAGACGGCATGAGCTGGAGCGAGCGGGCCAAGGACGTCATCGTGCTGATCCTGGGTGGCGGCCGCGGCGAGCGGCTGCATCCCCTGACGCGCATGCGCAGCAAGCCCGCCGTGCCCTTCGCCGGCAAGTACCGGTTGATCGACATCCCGATCTCCAACGCCATCCATTCCGGGATGGAGCGGATGTTCGTGCTGACGCAGTACAACTCGGTGTCGCTGCACCGACACATCGCGCGCACCTACCGTTTCGACGCCTTCTCTGCCGGCTTCGTCCAGATTCTGGCCGCACAGCAGACGTTCGAGGGCGAGTACTGGTTCCAGGGAACGGCCGACGCCGTCCGCCGCAACCTGCCGATCGTCTGCAACCTGCGGGGCGACCTGGTGTTGATCCTGTCCGGGGACCACCTGTATCGCATGGACTATCGCCAGATGCTGCGAGATCACGAAGAGCACGCTGCCGACATCACGCTCGCCGTGCTGCCCTGCTCTGCCGACGAGCTCGGCGGATTCGGCGCGGCGCGGGTGGACGCCGCCGGTCGCGTCGTCGAGTTCCGCGAGAAGCCCAAGACCGCCGAGGCCCGGGCCGGCATGCAGGCCGCTCCGGAACTGCTCGAGGCGCGCGGGATCCCGGCCGACCGGCCGTTCTTGGCCTCGATGGGCATCTACCTGTTCAGCAAGCGGGCCCTGCTCGAGTACCTGGACAACAGTTTCAGCGACTTCGGCCACCACGTGCTGCCCCATGCGGTCACGCGCTGTCACGTCCAGGCCCATTTCTTCGGCGGCTACTGGCGGGACATCGGCACGATCCGCTCGTTCTTCGACGCGCACATGGATCTGGTTCGGCCGGACGCGCCGTTCGATTTTCACGCCAGGGACTGGCCGATCTTCACCCACGCGCGCTTTCTTCCCGGCGCGCGGCTCACCGACTGTCGCTTCCACCGCACCGTGCTGGCCGGGGGCGGCATCGTCAGCGAATGCGACGTGGAGAACTCGGTCATCGGCGTGCGCACCGTGATGCGCCAGTCCAAGGTCAAGCGCACGCTGATCATGGGCGCCGATCCGATCCTCGACGACGATCCGCCCGGTTCGCCGCCGATCGGCATCGGCCGCGGGTGTGTCATCGAGAACGCCATCCTCGACAAGAACGTGCGCATCGGCTGCAACGTGCGGATCCTCAACGAGGCCGGCGTCGAGGAGGGCGACGGACCCGGCTACGTCATTCGCGACGGGATCGTCGTCGTGCCCAAGAACACGGTCCTGCCGGACGGGACCGTGATCTGATTGCGTTCGGGCTCAGAAGGGAAGCAGGCCGGACTGGCCGTGGTAGAAGGCGCCGGCCACGGCGCCCGTCAGCAGCGTGGCCAGGGTCGCGCCGGCGAGGGCCCGCGGTCCGAGGGCCGCCAGGTCCTCGCGGCGCGACGGGGCCAGGCCGGCGATGCCGCCGACGAAGATGCCCACCGAGGCGACGTGGGCGAAACCGCAGAGCGCATAGGACAGGATGAGCAGGCTGCGCGGCGAGAGCGCGCCCGCGGCGGCCAGGTCGGACAGCTCCCGGTAGGCCACGACCTCGGTCAGGAGCATCCGGCCGCCGAGCAGGCTCGCGGCCTCGCGCAGGTCCCCGCCTTCGAGCCCCAGCAGCCAGGCCAGCGGCGTGAAGGCCCAGCCCAGCAGGCGCCGGATGTCGAGCGGCCCGCCGAGGGCCGCGGCGAACGGCTGCGACAGCTGGCTCAGCAGCAGATCGGCGAGGCCCACCAGGCCCAGGACGGCGATCAAGAGCGTGGCGATACCGGCGGCCAGCCGCAGCCCGTCCCACGCGCCGGCCGCCAACGCCGCCATCAGGTTACCCGCTCGCGCCGAGTCGTCGGCGGGCGGAACTCCGCCCAGCGTCGCGGGCCGCTCCGTTTCCGGCAGCAGCAGCTTGGACATGGCCGCCGCCGCGGGGATCGACAGCAACGAGGCCGAGATGAGGTGACCCGCGATCTGCGGCAGCGCCTCCCGCAGGAACAGGACGTAGATCGCCAGCGTCGTCGAGGCCACCGTGGACATCCCGCAGGTCAGTAGGGTCAACAGCTCCGAGCGGGTCATACGCTCGAGGTAGGGGCGTACCGTCGCCGCCGATTCCACGCCGAAGAAGATGTTGGCGGAGCCGCAGAGCGCTTCGGCGCCCGAGAGGGCCAGCGTCCGCCGGAACAGCCTGCCGAACGTGCGCACCACGGGCTGGACCAGCCGCAACTGGTAGCCCGCGGCCATCAGCGCAGCGAAGAAGATCACCGCGGGCAGGACCTGTGCCGCCAGCACGAAGCCGATCGAGGGCTCGCCCGCCGGAGTCGCCCGGCCCGGCCCGACGGCCAGGGGTCCGAACAGGAACGTCGCGCCGGCGTTGCCGCTTTCGAGCACGGCCAGCGCGGCGTCGTTCAGCAGCAGCAGCGCGTCTCGCGTCGGCGGGAGCCAGAACACCAGCGCGCCGATGGCCAACACCAAGGCTGCCGACCCGGCGAGGGTCCGCCAGGGCAACGGTCGGCGGCACCCGCCGAGGACCCAGGCCAGCGCGGCCAGCACCACGCAGCCCGCGCACGAACCGAGGTTGAGCCAGCCCATCGGCCCATTATCCCGCAAAGTCCCGTGGTGCAAGGGTCGAACCATTCTCGAATTTGAGGTGGCTGCGGCCCTCGACTATCCTGGAAGGCGATGCAAGTGCGGACGACCTGCAACCGGGACTGTCCCGACGCCTGCGGCATCGTCGCCACGGTCGAGGAGGGGCGGGTCCGCAGGATCGAAGGCGATCCCGAGCATCCGGTCACGGCGGGCTTCCTGTGCTACCGCACCAGCCGTTTCCTCGAGCGGCAATACGACCCCGAGCGGCTGACGACGCCGCTGCTGCGCCGGGGCGCGGGGCACGTGCCCGTCAGCTGGGACGAAGCGCTGGACCTCGTGGCGGCCACGCTGCTGCGGGTGCGGGAGGAGTCGGGAGGCGCGGCGATCCTGAACTACCGCAGCGGCGGCTCCCTGGGATTGCTCAAGCACCTCACCGACTACTTCTTCGAGCGCTTCGGCCCGGTGACGATCAAGTCCGGCGACATCTGCTCGGGCGCGGGCGATGCGGCGCAAATCGAGGATTTCGGCGAGGAAGACAGCCACGACCTGTTCGACCTGCTGCACAGCCGGACCATCGTCCTGTGGGGCAAGAACCCGTTCGTCAGCAACGTCCACCTGCTTCCGGTGCTGCGCGAGGCAAAGCGGCGCGGCGCACGGCTGATCCAGATCGATCCGGTCCGCCACCGCGGCGCCGACCCCTGCGACCTCTATCTCCAGCCGCGCCCCGGCGGCGACATCGCGGTCGCGCTGGGGCTGATCCGGCGGCTGTTCGAGCTGGGACGGACCGATCCGGCGGCCGCCGGCTATTGCGATCACCTGGACCGTTTGCGAGCCCTGGCCTTCTCGCGCTCGCCGGCCCAATGGGCGACCCTCGCCGATCTTTCCACGCCGGAGATCGAGCGCCTGGCCGAGGAGTACGCGCAGGGACCGGCCGCGATCCTGGTCGGCTGGGGCCTGCAGCGCCGCGCCCACGGCTCGGCCACCGTGCGCGCGCTCGACGCGGTCTGCGCCGTCTCCGGGAACCTGGGGATCCGCGGCGGCGGTGTCTCGTTCTATTTCAAGCGGCGGGGAGCCTTCGACCTGTCGTTCGTGCGCGGCCTGGCTGCGGCGCCGCGGTCGATCCCCGAGCCGCTGCTCGGCCCCGGGATCCTGGCCGCCGCCGATCCGCCGGTCCGCGTGGTCTGGATCAGCAACGCCAATCCCGTGGCGATGCTGCCGGAGTCCCGCACCGTAGCCCGCGCGCTGCGCACGCGCGAGCTGACGGTCGTCGTCGACTCGTTCATGACCGACAGCGCGCGGGAAGCCCACCTGGTGCTGCCGGTGACGACGATGCTGGAGGACGATGACGTCGTCGGAGCCTACGGCCATCACTTCCTGGGAAACATCGCGCCGGTCGTGCTCCCGCCCGCCGGAGTCAAGCGGGATCTCGAGATCGTGCAGGAGCTGGCCCGCCGGGTGGGGCTCGAGCAAGAGCTTTCTGGGAGCGCCGCGGACTGGAAACGTCGGCTTCTGGGTCGCGTCGCCGCTCGCGGCGCGTCGCTCGAGGCTCTGGAGCGCGGCCCGCTGCGCAATCCGCTGGCGCAGAAGGTGCTGTTCGCCGACCGCAAGTTCCCGACGGCGACCGGCAAGGTCAACCTGCTGCACGCCGTGGATCCCGAGCCGCCGTGGCCCACCGCGGAGCGCCCGCTGCTGTTGATGGCCCTCTCGACGGAAAAGGCCCAGGGCTCCCAATCGACTGCGGCCCGGCAGGTCGGCCCGCTTCACGTGACGGTCCACCCGCAGGCGGCCAACGGCTTCGCCCACGGGGAGCGAGTGCGGGTCGAGTCGGAGCTCGGCTCGATCGAGGCGCTGCTGCAACTCGACCCGCGGCAACGCCGGGATGTCGCCCTGTTGCCCAAGGGCGGCTGGTTCAGTCGCGGTCGCGCGGCGAACGCCCTCGTCCCGGCGCGGGCCACCGACGCCGGCGGCGGCGCCGTGTACCACGACACGCCGGTGCGGCTGCTGCCGTGCGATTGATCCCGCCGCTCCCGGCGCGGCCGGGCGAGTGAGGCGGACGCCTTGCCGGTCCATCCTTTTGCCGCGCCGCGAGGTCGGGCCGAGCGGCTGATCGTCGAGTCCAAGGCGCTGGCCGACAACCTGCTCGGCGATCCGGCGACGCGCCAGGTCGCCATCTACCTGCCCGAGGGCTACGCCGAGCGCGCCCAGGAGTACCCGCTGCTCGTCGGACTGGCCGGCTTCACCGGCAGCGGACTCAAGCACTTCGGCTGGAGGGCGTTCGAGGAGACCCTGCCGCAGCGCCTCGATCGGCTGGTGGCCCTGGGCCGCATGGGGCCGGTGGTCCTGGCCTGCCCCGACGGTTTCACCTCGCTCGGCGGCAACCAGTACATCGACTCCGTGGTGCTGGGACGCTGGGAGGAGTTCCTGCTCGACGAGATGCTCCCGCGCATCGAGGCGGCCTACCGGGTGCGCCGCGATCCGCGCGGCCGCTCGGTCTTCGGCAAGTCGAGCGGTGGCTACGGCGCGTTGATCCAGGCGCTGCGCCACGGCGAGCGCTGGGGCGCGGTCGCGGTGCACTCGGGCGACATGGGGTTCGATGTCGTCTACCGCCGCGATTTCGCGCCGGCGCTCGACGAGCTGGCCCGGCACGCCGGCAGCATCCCGCGCTTCCTCGAGCAACTGCGCGATGCCCCCAAGATCCACTCGGGCGAAATGCAAGCCTTGATGGTGCTGGCGATGGCCGCGACCTACGATCCCGACCCCCGGGCGCCGTGGGGCGTGCGACTGCCCGTCGACCCGCACACCTGCGAGCTGGACGAGGAGCGCTGGTCTCGCTGGCTGGCGCACGACCCCCTGCGCTTGATCGACCGGCACGACTGCCAGGAGCGGCTGCGCGGCCTCGCGGGGCTGTACCTCGACTGCGGGTCGAGGGATCAGTTCGGCTGCCAGTACGGGGCACGGGCCTTCGTGCGCCGGCTCGAGCGGCTGGCCATCGCGCACCGCTACGAGGAGTTCGACGACGACCACACGGGCGTCGACTATCGCATGGACGTATCGCTGCCCTTCCTGTACGACGTCACTTCGCGCTGAGCAGGGCGTCCAGCCAGCCCCTCCAGGATTCGAACTTCTGCGCCAGGTAGGCCCCGCGCGGCCCGGGCACGAAGGTCTCGGTCGGCGGATCGGCGAACGGCTCGAGCCCCGCGGCCAGGCGTGCGGCGCCCAGCAGGCCGGCCTCGCGCGCGGCCAGGAGTTCCACGGGCCGACCCAGGGTCGCCGCCAGCGCCGGGCCGAGCGCGGCGTCGGCCGTCAAGCCGCCGGCGACGACGATGCGCGCGGGCGGCGCGGGCCCGGTCAGATCGGCGAGGATCGCTCGGATCCGGAACAGCAGCCCCTCCAGCACTACGCGGCGCTTTCCGGGTCCGTCGAGCCGCTCGGCCGCGGGCGACAGCGTGAGGCCGATCTCCGGCCGCCACCACGGCGAGCCGAGCCCCGCGACGTCGGGCAGCGCGAAGCCTGCGGGCGCGGGGTCGGACTCCGGCAGGTCGGTGGGGCCGGGCGCGAAGCGATCGACGGCCGGACCCGCGCCGTTGATCGTGCCCTCCAGAGCGTAGCGACGCTCTCCGCCCGTCGTGGCCAGCGTCGGCCCCAAGAGGTAGCCCGGCAGCCGCAGGTCCACGTCCCGGCTGGCCAGCAGCACGAACGCGCCCGTCCCCAGATTGACCAGCGCCGAGCCGCAGGAGGGATCGAGCAGCGGCAGGGCGGCCGAAGCCTGGTCCGAGAGCGTGGCGCGCAAGCGCAGGCCGTTGTCCAGCGCGAGCTGCCAGCGCGTCGTGGGCCGCAGCTCGGGCAGCACGGAGCGCGGGACGCCGCAGAGGTCGAGCAGCGCTCCCGACCATTCCTCGCGGGCGATGTCGAGTAGCGCGGAGCGCGCGGCGACGGTCAAGTCGGTCGCATGCTGCCGGCCGGCGCTCCAGCGCCAGGCCAGGAAGGTTTCGAGCGTCCCCAGCGCCGAGCGCGGCGAGAGCAGGGCCGCGGCGAACGCCGCATCGGACTCGCGCAGGGCCGCCAGCTTGGGGCCGATGTAGTGCGGGGAGAGCGGCAGTCCCGTCCGCCGCACGACCTCGGCCTCCGCCCCGCGGTGCCGCGCGCACCAATCGGCCGCCCGGCGGTCCTGCCAGGAGATCATCGGGAAGCGCGGACGGCCGTCGCGACGGTCCCAGAGCGTGAAGGTCGAGCGCTGCGTGGCCAGCCCCAGCGGCGTGCCGCGCGGCACCGTCTCCGCGACCGACTGCAGCAGCGCTCCGGCGACCTGCGCGTAGGACTCGGCATCTCCCTCGCGCGTCGGGCCCTCGCCGCGCAAGGGGGGGGCGGGCGACGAGCGCACGCCCGTCAGACGCCCCGCGGAATCGAGCACGCCGACCTTGATGGCCGTGCTGCCGAGGTCGATGGCCACGGCCAGCGGCGAAACGCGGCTCATCCTGCCGACGCGGGCGCCGCCCGGCCCAGGGCGAGCGCGTCCGTCTCTTGCCGCCGGCGGGCGGCGTCCCAGCCCAGCCGCTCCCCGACGAGCGCGGCGGCATCCGCCAGCGCCTGGCTCGTGGGCCGCGACAGAAGCAGCAGCGGCACGCGCCGCCGCAGGACATCCTCGAGCGAGCGCGCCATCTCCTCCTCGACGGCGTGGACGATCTCCGCCCGGCAGAAGGGCGCATCGGCGACGATGCGGCGCGCCAGGTCCGGCTCCCGCCGCAGCCGCTGCAGCACGCGGCCGAGACGCGAGCCGTGCCGGCCGGCGCAGGTGCGGGCCGTCTCCTCGTCGAGCCCCAGCTCGACCCCTGCCCGCGTGGCCGCCGTGCGCCAGGCCTCGAAGGGCACAGGCGGGCACCAGGGCAGCGGGAGGTCGGCCGTGGGCGGGCGGCGCCGCGGCCAGCCCGCGCGCTCGAGCACGCGGTCCACGATCGCCGCGGCGTCCGCGCGAGCGGAGGTGAGCTTGCCGCCGAGCGACAGCAGAAGTCCGGGGGCCGGCTCGGCCAGGCTCCACTCGCGCGTGACGTCGGAGGGACGTGCGTCGCCCGTCGCCGGCAGCGTGCGCACGCCGGCGAACGAGGCGACGATGTCGGACTCGCTCCAGCGCGGGGAGCGCAGCGCGCGGCGGGTCCGCTCGAGCAGGTAAGTCACGTCAGCCGGCTCGACCCTGGCGTCGCGCGCGTCGCCCACGTAGTCCGTGTCCGTCGTGCCGAGCAGCGTCCGCCCGTACCAGGGGATCAGGAACACGATGCGCCCGTCGTCGTTCGAGCTGAGGACGAGGGCTTCGTCCTGCTCGCGGCCCGGGAGCACGAGGTGCACGCCCTTGGTCAAGCGGGTGGCGATCTGCGCCCCAGCGCAGGAGGCGCCCAGCGCTCCGATCCAGGGACCGGCAGTGCAGGCCGTGGCCAGTGCGCGGACCTCCGCCGACCCGCCACCCTCGCGATCCTCGACGAGTGCCCCCCCGACTCGCCCGTGGGTCACGAGCAGCCGCGTCGCCTCGACGCGATTCAGCGTCACGGCGCCGGCGGCATGCGCGCCCCAGACGATCTCCAGGGTCAGCCGCGCGTCGTCGGTCACGCAGTCCCCGAAGGCGAAGCCGCCGCGCAACCCGTCGGGCACGAGGTCGGCGCGCCGCAGCAGCTCTTCGCGGCCCAGCACGGAATGGGCCGGAACGGGCTGGTCGCGCCCGGCCAGCCGGTCGTAGAACCACAAACCGAGGCCCAGCCGCGTCCGTCCCACGCGGTCGCCGCGATGGACGGGGAGCAGGAAGCCCAGCGGCCGCACGCGGTGGGGGCCCAGCGCGGCCAGCCGCCGCCGCTCGTGTAGGGTCTTGCGGACGAGGCCGAGCCGGCCTTGCTCGAGATAGCGCAGGCCCCCGTGGATCAGCTTCGACGAGGCGGAGGAAGTCGCCGAGGCCCAATCGTTGCGCTCGACGAGCGCCACGCGCAACCCGCGGAGCGCGGCGTCGTAGGCCGTCCAGGCGCCGTAGATGCCCCCGCCGACGACCAGGAGATCGAAGGGGCCGCTCCGCAACTGATCGAAGTCACGCTTCATGTTTGCCGGCCGCCCGTGCGAGCTGCCGCGCCAGCCATCGCGGCCGGTCCGACATCACCCCGCTCGCGCCGGCCGCCAAGGCGCGGCGGACGGCGCGGGGCGTGTTGCAAGTGTAGACGTAGAGCGGCGTGCCGGCGCGCCGCACGCTCGCGCCGAAGCGGATGGTGAGCGTGCGCACGTCCGCCGAGAGCGCGTGGAGCGCCGCCAACCGCTTGCGGATCGCGGGCGTCATCAGCGGCGGCGGCTTCAGGTTGAGCGCGGGTCGCACGCGCGGCGCCTCTTCCACGCAGGCCGCGAGCACCCGCGCATCGAAGCACAGGATCAGGGTCTCTGCGCCGAGCCCCATCCTGTCGATCATCCGGGCCACCGTGCGGGCCAGCTCGAGATCGCGAGGCGGGCCTTCGCGGGTCTTGATCTCGACCAGCAGCCGCGTGCGCCGGCCGTAGCGCTCGAGCACCTGCTCGAGCGCGGGGATGCGCTGCCTCGGAGAGTGCCCGTCGAAACCGACGCCGGCATCGAGCGCCTCGATCTCGCGCGCGTCGAGCTGGGACACACGGCGCCGCCCCCCGCCGGCCCGCGCCAGCGTCCGGTCGTGGTAAACCATCGGCACGCCGTCGCGGGAAAGCTGCACGTCCAGCTCGATGCCGTCGGCCCCCTGGGCCAGCGCCTCGTCGAAAGCGGCCAGCGTGTTCTCGGGGCGGTCCCGCGAGGCCCCGCGGTGGGCGATGGTCCAGACGGGGCGGTCGGGAGGGGACGGGCCACGACCGGTCACGGCGCGGATCCCGGCTCGGCCAGCAGTTCCTGCACGAGCGTCTCGAAGCGCTGGCGCAGCTCGTGATGGGCCGGACCCGTGGCAGGTCCGGCGAAGCCCTGATGGACGGCCCGCACCCGCCCATCGCCGTGCAGGAAGATCGTGGTCGGATAGGAGCGCACGCGATCGATCAGCGGGAAGGCCTTCGAGGCCGCGGTCTTGTCCGAAGTCCCGGCGACGAGCAGCGGATAGCCGATGCCGTGGTGCGTGGCGTACAACCGTAGCTGCGCGGCGTCGCGCTCGAAGTCGCCCGTCATCTCGAAGGCCAGCCCGAGGACGGCCAGGCCGCGGCCGCGGTACTCCCGGTCCAGCTCGACGAACAGCCGCGTCGCGTCGTAGCAGTTGGGGCACCACGAACCGAAGATCTCGATGATCCGCGCCCTTCCCCCGAAGGCCGGATCGCCCAGCGAGCGCGGGTGGCCGTCGAGGTCGGGGAAGGCCAGCTCGTCGAGGGCGCGCTCGCCGACCCAGCGGGTCAGCTCGAACGGATCGGGCAGCGCCGCCGTAGGATCCTTGCGTGCCGTCCAGGTGTCGTGCCAGGTGTCGCGCGACCAGAAGTCGCCCGCGAGCGTGCCGTCCTCACCCAGTCGCGCGTCGAACAGGAAGGCGTGGGCGCCGTCGAAACAGGAGAGACGCAGGCGGTCGCCGTCGAGGCTTCCGGCGAGGTAGCGGTAGTCGCCCGTGGTGGTCAGGAACGTGCCGCGCACGGTCCCGTCGGGTCCGCTCTCGAAGACGGCCACGGCCGGGTCGTCCTCGGCAGCGAAGTCTACGGCCCAGCGGCCGGCGACGGCGGCCAGCGCCGCGGCGTCGGGCGCGGCCTGCGCTTCCCCGAACCGCCGGCCCTGCTCGGCCACGGCGTGGAACTCGAGGCCCGTCGTCGCCCCGCCCACCCCGGTGCGCCGCCAGCGGCCATCGAGCCGGTGACCCTCGGCGCCGAGCGTCGCGTCGATGCGGGAATCGTAGTGCTCGATGAACAGCGCGAGCCGGTCGCCGTCCCGCTCGACCCGCGTCACGGGTAGCCGCTCGGGGCCGTTGATCACGAACGCGTCCAGCCGCTCGCCGCTCGCGCGGATCTCGAGTTCGAAGGGCAGCTCGCCTCCGGGGCTGTCCAGCCAGGCGCGCCAGCGCTCGTGGTGCAGCTCGGAGGACGGAGCCCGACAGGCGAACAGGCTCACGAGACCGACAAGCGTGATCGCCGCGCGGCAACGCATCGCCGACAGGATAACCCGAGGGCGGCGGCCTGGATTTCATGGCCCCGGGATCGCCGCCGGCGACGCGCGGGAGGTCTTCCGCCGGGCCGTCGCGTCAAGCCGTCGAGCCGTCGGGGCCGGGCCAGGTCGCGCAGGCTCCGCTCCGGGCGTGCTCTGTCGGCTCCCGACGGCGCAGCCCTGTTTCAGCAGCGCGCCGGCTCGGCTCCAGCCGATCAGTCCACGCTCGGGAGGCTCGATGCCTCCGGCGGAGCGTCGGTCTCGGTGCCGGTCGCGGGCGGCCGCTCGATGAGGCGCGCGCGCGTGAGCGATCGCTCGCCCATCCGCTCGCGCACGGCGTCCGCGGCGCGCGCGGCGCGGCGCGCACGCTCCTCGTCGGGATCTTCGAACAGCGTGCCCTGCCCCGCGCCGGCGGCCTCGATTCCGCTGACACCCACCCCCAGCAGGCGCACGCCACGGCCGCGCAGGTCGATGCGCTCGCGCCACAGCCGGCGCGCGGCCTCGACGATCGTCTCCGCGAGGTCGGTCGGCGCGGGCAGGGTCAGCGCGCGGGTCCAGGTGTTGAACTGGCCGTCGCGCACCTTGATGTGCACCGTGCGGGCGGCGAGCCCGCCGCGGCGCAGCTCGCGCCCGACTCCCTCGGCGCGGGCCAGCAGCGCGCGGTCGATCTGGCGTGGCTCGGTCAGGTCTTGGGCGTAGGTGCGTTCCTCGGAGATCGACTTGGCCTCCTGCCGCGGCTCGACCGGGCGGTCGTCTTCGCCGCGCGCCAGGGCGCACAGGTGCGCGGCCGAGGTCTGGCCGACGAGCCCCGCGATGGTCCGTTCCCCGGCGCGCACGAGGTCTCCGATGCGCTGGATGCCGCCGCGGCTCAGCCGCGCGGCGGTGGCCGGGCCGACGCCCCACAGCCGGGCGACCGGCAGCGGCCACAGCTTGTCGGGCAGCGCCCGCGCAGGCAGCACGACCAGCCCGTCGGGCTTCTCCAGATCCGAGGCGATCTTGGCCAGGAACTTGTTCGGGGCCACGCCGACCGACGCGCCGAGCCGCTGTTCTTCGCGGATCTCGGCCTTGATCCGGGCGGCGCGGCCCGCGCCGCGCTCGAGGTCGAGGGCGATGCCGGTGAGGTCGACGAAGGCCTCGTCGATGGACAGGGGCTCGATGCGGGGCGAGTGCCGTTCGAGGATACGGCGGATCGCGCCCGACACCTCGACGTAGAGCGACATGCGCCCCGCGATCCAGGTCGCCTGCGGGCAGAGCCGCTCGGCCACGAGCGAGGGCATCGCCGATCGCACGCCGAACTTCCTGGCCTCGTAGGAGCAGGTCGAGACCACGCCGCGCCTGCCGCGGTGGCCGACGATCAGCGGGCGTCCCGCCAGCGACGGGTCTTCGCGGACCTCGACGGCCGCGTAAAACGCGTCCATGTCGACGTGCAGGATGACCCGCTCGACCGTGGTCTCTTCTCCCGCGGCACTACAGGTTCAGGACCAGTCTACCCTTGACATGGCCCTCCTCGAGCAGGCGATGGGCGTCGGCGGCCTTGGCCAGCGGGTAGATCTTCTGGACGTGGGCCTTCAGGAGATTCCTGTCGAACAGGCGGGCGATCTCGTCGAGCTGCTCGCCCGCGGGCTCCACGAACCGCGAGCGGGCGTCGAGGCCCCGACTCGCCGCGGCGGCGGGGTCGGGCTCCTCGGCCAAGCTGATCAAGAGACCACCGCGCTTGACGATCTCGTAGCTCCGGGCCAGCGTCTCTCCGCCCACAAGGTCGATCACGAGGTCCGCGCCGTCCGGCCGGTGACGGCGCAGCGCCTCGCGGAAGTCTTCCTTCTGATAGTCGATGCCGACGTCGGCCCCCAGCCCGAGGATGAACGACTGGCTGGCGCTCGAGCCGCTGCCGAAGACCTGCGCGCCACGCTGCTTGGCCAGTTGCACGGCGAAGTGGCCGACGCCGCCGCCGGCGGCGTGGATCAGCACCGAGCGACCTGGCCCGAGCCCGGGGTCGGCGGCGAGACACTGCAGCGCGGCCAGGGCCGGGAGCGGGACCGCCGCGGCCTCCTCGAACAGCAGCCTCGCGGGCATCGCCGCGACGGAGCCTTCGGCCACGCAAGCGTACTCGGCGTACGAGCCCCACTGCGCCACGGGCTTGCGCGCGCAAGCCCAGACGCGGTCGCCCTTGCGGAAGCGCCCCGCGCCCGCGCCGAACTCCTCGACCACTCCGGCGAGATCCCAGCCGAGCACCAGCGGAAACTTCGCGGGAAGGTGCGCGCGCAACGCGCCCGAGCGGATCAGGCAGTCGACGCGATTCACGCCGGCGGAGACGACGCGGATCAGGATCTCGCCGGGGTCCGGCCGCGGGCGGGGCAGGGCCATCGGCCGGAGCTGGTCCGGCTCGCCGAAGCCCTCGATCGCCATCGCGCGCATCGTGCGGTTTCCCCGACTAGAAGGTGCAGCATCCCGCCCCGACGCGCAAGAAATGCATGGCGGCAGGCACCCGGCGCTGCCGGCTCCACGGCCGCTGGCGCGGTCACGATGCGGGGCAGGTCGACCGCCCGGGGTTGGACCGCCTACTCCGTCCGGCCGACACGCGAAGCCGCGGAGTAGAATGAGCGACCTTGCCGCGCGGAGGGTCGGAGTGGCCGACACGGTGACGCTCGAAGTGGACGGTGCGCTGGCCACGCTGCGCCTGTCGCGCATCCACGGGAACGCCATCAACGAAGAGCTGGTGGAGGACTTGGGCGCGGCCTGCCGGGAAGCTGCGGCAGATCCCCGCATTCGCGGCGTGCTGCTGGCGGGCGCAGGCAAGCTGTTCAGCCCGGGGCTGGACCTGCAGGATCTCTTCGACCTCGGCCGGCCGGCGATGGAACGCTTCCTCGACCGCTTCTCGGCCGTGGTGCTGGCGCTGTACGAGTTCCCCAAGCCGCTCGTGGCCCGGATCCACGGCCACGCCGTGGCGGGCGGATGCGTGCTCGCGCTCACCGCCGACTGGCGCGTGCTGGGCGAGGGAGCGATGGTCGGGCTCAACGAGCTGCGGGTCGGCCTGCCCTTCCCCCATGGCGTGGCGACGATCTTGCGGGAAGCGGTCCCGGCGCCCAGAATCGCCGAGGTCGCGCTATTCGGGCGCAACTACCGCGGTGAGGAGGCCGCGGCCGTGGGGCTCGTGCACGAGGTGCGGCCGGCCGCGGCGCTCGACGCGCACTGCCGCGCCCGGCTGGAAGAGCTGGCGGGCAAGGACCCGCGGGCGTTCGCGGTCGGCAAGCGCTACCTGCGCGCTTCCACGGTCGAGCGGATCCGCGCCCACGAATCGCGGCTGGCCCATGAGTTCCTGGACTCGTGGTTCTCGGCGGAGACCCGCGAGCGGTTGCGCACGGTCGTGGCCGAGCTGCGCGGCCCGGGCCGCGGGGCCTGAGAAACCGCGGCCGCGACCCGATGCCGACGGCAGCACCCTACCGCTTCCAAGCATCACGGCATGCCGGGGCGCCACGCAACCTCCGCGGACGCTGGACGTATTGTGTATGATGATCCGGCGGCGGCCCGGCAGGCACCGCCAGGGGAGACGGCCATGGTCAAGACGCTCGTGGCGTTGCTCGTGCTCGTTGCGCTGCCCTTCGCGCTGGTGGCGCTGCCGATCCTGCTCGTGGCTTTGCCATTTCTGCTGCTGGGCCTGCTGTTGAAGCTGTTCCTGGGTCTCGTGCTGCTCCCGTTTCGTCTCGTGCGGCTGGGCCTCGGCTTCGCCTGTGGGCTCGTCGGCGTCCTGGCCGCGGTGGCGGTCTGTGGCGTCGTGCTAGTCGGCGGCGCGTTCTTCGTCCTCGCGCTCGTGCCGCTCGCCGGTATCGGGCTTGCGGTCTGGCTGGTCGCGCGGGCCCTGAGATCGCGTCCGACCCCGCACCCCGCGCGCTAGTTTCCGTCGAGGGGCCGTCCTCGGCTCCCCGCGGCCCGCCGGGCCGATCGCCTCGGCCAACAGCGCCAGGATCTTCCGGGACGGCAACGGCACGAGCACGGTCTTGTCCTGCCTGTCCTGGCCGGCGATCAACTGGATCTCGTCGCGGCCGACGTCGAGCGTCCGCGCCAGCAGCTTCAGCACCGAGCGGTTGGCCTTGCCGCGCTCGGGCGGGGCCGTGACCGAGAGCTTCAACGCCCCGTCGTGGACGCCGAGGAAGGCGATCTTGCGCGCGCCGGCCTTGACACGCAGAGCCAGGCGGGTGCCGGCGGGGGTCTCGGTCAGCTCCAGTTCCCCGGATTCCCGTTTCGGGACTGTCCCGGTCTTCACGGTTGCGGGGAATGGCGCAGGGCGTAGGTCATGTCGCGCCGCTCGGGGGTGAAGCCGGCGTCGCGGATCGCGGCGACGATCTCGGGCTCGCTCATGCTGTACACGGTGCCCGCGGCCGAGACGACGTTCTCCTCGAGCATCGTGCTGCCCATGTCGTTGACGCCGAAGGCCAACGACGCAGCGCCGAGCTTGGGACCCTGCGTGACCCACGAGGCCTGCACGTTGTCGAAGTTGTCCAGGAACACGCGCGAGAGGGCCAGCGTGCGCAGGTACTCGGCGCTCGTGACCTCGCGACCGCCCAGCTCCGTTTTCTCGGCCTGGTAGGTCCAGCAGATGAAGGCCGTGAACCCGCCCGTGCGGTCCTGCAGCTCGCGCAGTCGGGCCAGGTGCTCGACGCGTTCCGCGAGCGTCTCCACGTGGCCGAACATCATGGTCGCCGTGGAGCGCAAGCCTAGCCGGTGTGCCTGCTCCATGACCTCCAGCCATTCGTCGGCCGAGCACTTGTTGCGGGCCAGCGTCTTGCGCACGCGGTCGACGAGGATCTCGGCGCCGCCTCCCGGCACGGAGTCGAGCCCCGCCTCGCGCAGCCGGCGGATCGTCTGCGGCAGATCCAGCCGCGAGACGTTGCGAATGTGGACGATCTCCGGAGGAGACAGGGCGTGCAGCCACAGGTCGGGGAAGCTGCGCTTCAGCCGGCGGAACAGCTCCTCGTAGTAGTCGATCTTCAGCTTGGGGTTGTGCCCGCCCTGGAGCAGGATCTGATTCCCCCCCAGCTCGTAGGTCTCGCGGATCTTGGCCTCGATCGACTCCACGGGCTGCAGGTAGCCTTCGTCGTGCTGCGGCGGGCGATAGAAGGCGCAGAAGCTGCAAAAGGCGTTGCAGACGTTGGTGTAGTTGATGTTGCGATCGATGATGTAGGTGACGACCCCCCGCGCGTGCTTGCGCCGGCGGACGAGATCGGCGAGCGCGCCCAGCGCCGTGACGCGCTCGTGGCTCAAGAGCGCCAGGGCATCGTCGGCCGAAATGCGCCGGTCCTCCAGCACCTGGCCTGCGATCGCGTCGAGCCGCTCGCGCATGCGGGGCTCCGTCACGTCCGCCCTGCCTGGGCTGCGGCCTCGTGGCACGCGGTCCAGCGCTCGAGCGCCAGCCGGATCTCGGGGACGGCCTCGATCAGGCCGAGCGCCGCCGCCGCGCCGAAGAACAGCTCCATGGCCCGGATCTCGGTCGAGCCCAGGCGGAAGCGAATGTTCCGAGTGAGATAGTCCCGTGCAATCTCGGCCCGGCCCTCGCCGTTCCAGCGGTAGCCGGCGGCGATGCGCTCGATCGCCCGCGAGCCGTCGCGCCGCGCCGCATGCAGCGCCAGATACAGCTCGCGGTCGACGACGCCAGGTCGTGCGGCCCAGACCGCGAACACGAAGGGCAGGCTGGTCTCACGCGTCCAGATCTCGCCCAGATCGTAGGCCCGGGCACCCGGCGGCAGCGGCTCGAACAGCGCCTTGTCACCGATGCGCACGGCCGCGTGGGCCCCGCGCAAACTCTCCGCCAGGCTGCCCGCGCAGGACACGATCTGCGGGCGGCGCTGCCAGACCTGGTCCAGCAGCAGGCGGGCCAGCGCGTTCGAGGTCCGCGAATCGCGGTCGAGGGCCAGCGATTTGATCTCCTCGGCCGGGCGCGTCGACACGAGCAGCACCGAGCGGCAGGGCCCGCGCGAGCCGATGGCCAGCCCGGGCACGATCTCGAGCTCGGGGATGCGGGCCAGCTCGATCACCGGCAACAGCGCGACGTCCAGCTCGCCCGCGGCCAGAAGATCGGCCAGCGCGGCAGGCGTGGCGTAGGTCAGCTCGAGGGCCGGGCCCCGCGGGCCGCCGGCGAGCCCGTGCACCAGCGGCAGCGAGTTGAGGTAGGAGACGGCGCCGATGCGCACGCGGGGAGACATCAGGCGGCCGCGTCGAAGCGCTGCAGCTCGTTGTACAGCGAGTCACGCTGCACCGGGATGCGGCCGGCCTCCCGAATCAACCGCTGCAGCTCGCCCATCGTCAGCCCGACGGGGGTCTTGGCCCCGGCCATGTGAACGATCTTCTCCTCGACGACCGTGCCGTCGATGCAGTCGGCGCCCATGTTCAGCGCGGTCTGGGCGATACGGGGCGTGATCATGATCCAGTAGGCCTTGATGTGCTCGAAGTTGTCGAGCATCAGCCGCGAGACGGCGACGGTCAGCAGATCGTCGAAGCCCGTGGGGCCGGGCAGGTGATCGATCTCGGTGTTCTCCGGGTGGAACGCCAGCGGGATGAAACACATGAACCCGCCGGTCTCGTCCTGCAGCTCGCGCAGGCGGACCAGGTGCTCGATGCGCTCCTCGACGGTCTCGATGTGGCCGTAGAGCAGCGTGGCATTCGAGCGCAGCCCCATGCCGTGCGCCATGCGGATGATCTCGAGCCAGCGCTCGGCGTCGATCTTCTTGGGGTACAGCTCTTGCCTGACGCGCTCGACCAGCACCTCGGCCCCGCCCCCCGGCAGCGACCCCAGGCCGGCGTCGATGAAGTCGCGGAACACCTGCTCGAGCGGCTTCTTGAAGCGGCGCGAGAAGAAATCGTACTCGGCCGCGGTGAAGGCCTTGACGTGCAGCTCCGGACGGACCTCGCGGATGCCGCGGATCAGGTCGGTGTAGAACTCGTAGGGGTAATCCGGGTTGTGGCCGCCGACGACGTGCACCTCGGTCAACGGCTCGGCCAGCCGGACGCGCACTGCTTCGAGGCAACGCTCGAGCGACCAACTCCAGCCCTGCGCCTTGTCACGATAGGGCCGGTAGAAACCGCAGAACTTGCAATCGACCGTACAGACGTTGGTCGGATTGAGGTGCATGTTGCGCACGAAGTAGGCGTCGTCGCCCTGCCTGCGCTCGCGGACCAGGTTGGCCATGGCCCCGATCGGCATCAGGGCGCGCGAACGAAACAGCCTCACGCCGTCCGCAGAGCTGAGCCGCTCGCCGGCGATGACCTTCCCGTACACATCCGCCAGGCCGGCTTCCCGCGCCAGCCGCTCGAGCACCTCGGACACGCCGGACTCCGCCTGCGGGCGCCGTGTGGAACGCGCGCACCGCCTCGACTGCCCGATTATAGGAAGTGCTCGAAACCGGGTCAATCTGGTCGACGGTTGGCCGAGCGCCCGAGGCCAGCTCCGCGTCAGGAAGCCATTGTCCTCGTTTCCGTAGGACTTCACGGAGCGAGTCGTCGCCCACCTCAGGCACACTCGACCGGAATGCGGGAACAATCAAGGCGACCGACCGCTGCGACGAGTCGCTCGGCCAGGAAACCGGCGCGACGCTCGGAATCGCGAGCCACATGGGCCTCGATCGCGGGGTGCGCCGCAGGCCGCGACCGGCGGTGATATCATGCCGCTTTTACAGGGGGTGCGTCCGCGATGTGCGGCTTCATCGGTGTGACCGGCTCGCAGTCGGCGGTCAGCGAGATCTACGACGGCCTGATCGCCGTGCAGCACCGGGGGCAGGACGCCGCCGGCATCATCACCTACGACGGCCGGTTCCACATCAAGAAGGGCGAGGGTCTGGTTCGCGACATCTTCTCGGCCGCCAACTTCCGCCGGCTGAACGGCAGTCTGGGCGTGGGCCACGTGCGCTATCCCACTGTCGGCTCGGGGGGCGGCGAGGACGCGCAGCCCTTCACGGTCAACTACCCCTTCGGCATCGTGATGGCCCACAACGGCAACGTGGTCAACTACGACGAACTGCGCGGGGAGCTGGCGCAGCAGGGTCTGCGCCACCTCTATTCGGGCTGCGACGTCGAGGTGTTGCTGAACGTCTTCGCCACCGCGCTCGCGCCCTCCGCGGGGGAACGGGGGGGCGGCTTCGGTCTCGAGGCCTACTACCGGGCGGTGGAGCAGGTGTACCGCAGGGTCCGCGGGGCCTACAGCGTGGTAGGCTTCGTGGCCGGCCACGGCCTGTTCGCGTTTCGCGACCCCTACGGGATCAAGCCCATCGCCATGGGGCGGCGCCGGACCGCGGAGGGGGTCGCGCACGCCGTGGCCTCCGAGAGCGTGGTCTTGACCGCCATCGACTACGAGGTGCTGCCGCCCGACCCCCCGGGTCAGGCGCTGTTCATCGACCTCGAAGGGCGGGTCCACCGGCGCCAGGTGGCCGAGCCCAAGCACCATCCGTGCGTCTTCGAGTACGTGTACTTCGCCCGTCCCGATTCCTATCTCGAAGGCATCTCGGTCTACCAGTCTCGGCTGCGCATGGGCCAGCGGCTGGCCGAGACCTTCCGCGAGCGCCGGCTCGACGCCGACGTGGTGATCCCGGTGCCCGACTCGGCCTGCACCGCGGCGCTGGCTCTGGCCCAGCAACTGGGTCTGCCGTACCGCGAGGGGCTGGTCAAGAACCGCTACGTGGGCCGGACGTTCATCATGGCCAGCGATGGCGAGCGCAAGCGGTCGGTGCGGCGCAAGCTGAACACGATCGACGAGGAATTCCTGGGCAAGAACGTGTTGCTCGTGGACGACTCGATCGTGCGCGGGACGACCAGCCGCAAGATCGTCGAGCTGGCCCGTCAGGCCGGAGCCCACAAGGTGTTCTTCGCCTCGACCTCGCCGCCGCTCGTACACCCCTGCGTCTACGGCATCGACATGAGCACCCGCCGCGAGTTCGTGGCCCGCGATCGCAGCCACCAGGAGATCGCGGAGCACATCGGCGCCGACGCCGTGATCTACCAGGAGCTGGACGACCTCCTGGTCTCGGTGCAGAGCGCCCGACCGGATCTGGGGCAGATGTGCGCGGCCTGCTTTTCCGGCGAGTACCCGACCCGCGACATCACGCCGGGGATGCTGCTGCAGATCGAGCAGGAGCGCATCGGGCAAGGTCATTAGCCCATGAACGGTTTCGACCTGGCGCTGGCGGTCGTCACCGGCGTCTTCGCCATCTTGGGTCTGGTCAAGGGGCTGTCGCGCCTGTTGATCGGCACGGCCGCGCTCGGCGCGGCGTTCCTGCTGGCGACCCGATTCCACCGGGAGCTGGCAGAGCGCCTGACCTGGATCGACCTGTCCGGCGATGCGCGGAAGCTGATCGCCTACCTGGCGATTTGCCTGGGCACGCTGCTCGTGGGTGGGCTCGTGGGCTGGCTGGCCAGTCGGCTGCTGCGGGCCGCCATGCTTGGCTGGGCCGACCGGCTGGCCGGCGGGGCGATCGGGCTCCTGGCCGCGGCGCTGTTCGCCGCCCTCGTCGTGCTGCCGCTCGTGGCCTACTCGCCGCGCGGCGAGCGAGCGCTGCGCGATTCCGTCCTGGCTCCCTACGTCGCGGTGGTGGCCGACCTGGCCAAGCTGCTCGCGCCCCGCGAGCTGGCCGAGAAGTACGACGAGAAGGTCGAAGGGCTGCGGCGCTACTGGCGCGAGATCCAGCCCACCGCCCCGCAAGTCGAAGATCGCGCGGGGCGGTCTCGCCGCGCCTGAGGCCGGATCGACGTTGAGCGCATCCCCGGCCAGCGACGACCCTCCCGAGGCGTTCACGGCGGACGAGCGCGCGGCGCTCGAGCCACACTTCACCGATCTGGACGGGCCGGTGTTCGCGCTCGTCGGCCTGCCCGAGGTGGTCAAGGGGGCGCTGTTCGCGCGCTACTCGCGCTCGTCCAAGTCGCTGCGGCGGCTGTTCCTCGACGAGTTCCTGGACGCGGCGGCGTCGCGCCACGGCGCAGCCACCGCGGTGGGCGTGGAGCGGGCCGAGGAACTGTACGAAAAGGTGTTCGTCGAGTACGGGGACGACTCGGTGGCCCAGCTCGGCGGCGTGCACCTGGCCTGCGAGACCTGCTCGAACGTCCTGACCAAGGTGCTGGAGTGGGGCCGCCTCGCGGCCTACCTCGAGCAGTCCACGCGCTACGTGCCCCTGACCGACCGGCCGGCCGGGCGCTTCAGGTACCACCTGCCCGCGGAACTGGCCGCGACGCCGCTCGCCGCGCGCTACGCCGAGGTCCTGGATCGCGCCTTCGCGACCTACGCGCGCTGGCTCGAGCCGCTGGAGCGGCATTACGAGAAGCTGCACCCTCGCGTGGCGGGCATCTCGACCGGCGTCTACAAGCGCACGATCCGCGCCAAGGCGCTGGACACGCTGCGCGGCCTGCTGCCGGCGGCGACTCACGCCAACGTGGGCATCTTCGGCACGGGACAGGCCTACGAGGCGCTGCTGCTGCGCATGCGCTCGCACGCGCTGGCCGAAGTGCGCCAGTGCGCGGCGCGCATGCTCGTGGAGCTGCGCAAGGTCATCCCGGCCTTCCTGCGGCGCGTGGACCAGCCCGAGCGCGGCCTGGCCTGGAGCCGCTACCTGGCCCAGACGCGGGCGGAGGTCGGCTTGCTGGCCCAGGAGCTGCTGCGCGGGATCGAGCCCCAGCCGCGGCCGGATGTCGTGCTGGCGGACTTCGATCCGCAGGGCGAAGTCAAGGTCGTCGCGGCGGCGCTGTACGCGTCGTCCCGGCTGGCCGACGATCAACTGATGGAGATCGCCAGTCGGATGAGCCACAAGGAGCGGGCCCGCGTGCTCGAGACGTACGCCGGCCGGCGCGCGAACCGGCGCCACAAGCCGGGGCGCGCGTTCGAACGCACTTCGTACCGTTTCGACGTGCTCGGCGACTACGGCGCCTTCCGCGACCTGCAACGCCACCGCATGCTGACGCTGGAGTGGCAGCCGCTCTCTCCCGAGCACGGATACAACGTGGCTCAGGCGGTGGAGGAGGTCGGAGCGCTCGGCGACTGGCAGCGCGCGATGGACGGTTCGGCGGCGCTGTACGCCGAGATCCGCGCTGCCGGGCTGCCCGAGGTGGCGCCCTACGCTGTCTCTATGGCCTTCCGGGTGCGGTTCTACATGGAGCTGAACGCGCGCGAGGCGCTGCACGTGATCGAGTTGCGCACGGCGCCGCAGGGCCACCCGTCCTACCGTCGCGTCTGCCAGGAGATGCACCGCCTGATCGCCGAGCGGGCCGGGCATCGGGCGATCGCCGCGGCGATGAGCTTCGCCAACCACGAAGCCGTCGACCTCGAGCGCCTCGAGTCCGAGAAGTCCGCGGAGCGCCGCCGCGAGCTCTAAGAGCCCGGGGCCGCCACGCCATGCGGAACCTGGCCTTCGTCCGTCGCTCCCGGATACTTGGTGACGCTGCTGGCGGCCTTCAGGCTCCGCTGCCGGGCCGAGGGCCAGCGCTACCGAACCGAGATCAAGGCGCTCATGCAGGTCTGGATCGAGGGCGACGTCCGATGAGCACCGATCCGCGGCGATCCACCTGATCCTGGATCGCGCGGGCGTCGGCGGCCGCACGAGTGGACGACATTCGATTCGAACCCCTCGATCACCGGGTCCGGGCCTTCATCCACGCTTCGGCGGCCGACTCGACCCTTTCGCGCCCGCCATCGGCGGAACGGAAGCCGGGGCAGAGTCGGGACCGCGGTCCCTGGTTCTGCTACACTCCGGCGCCCAAGGGACATCGCTTGATCCGCGCCGCGAACCACAGCTCGTACCCCCGAATCGCCGATAGCGACCAGCTCGTGCGCGCGGTCTGGCGCGCGGCCGCACGCGGGGCGGCCACGTCCGACGAGGTCGCGACCGTCGAGGACGAGGTCACGACCTTGCTCGTCGCCGAGCAGAGCCGGGCCTTCATCGACATCGTGACCGACGGCATGGTGCGCTGGTCCGGCCCGCTGTCCCACCTCGCGCGCCACCTGACGGGGCTCGAGACGGGCGGGCTGCGCCGCTGGTTTTCCACCAACTTCTACGAACGGCAGCCGATCGTCGTTGGGCCGATCCGGCGCGAGCGCGCATTCCTGGTCCGGGACTGGCAGGTCGCCCAGGAGGTGGCGCAAAAGCCGGTCAAGGCCGTGCTGCCCGGCCCGCTCACCTTCGCGCGCTTGGCCCAGGACGAGACCTACGGCGACCTGACCAAGCTGGCCGAGGCGCTGGCCGAGGCGCTGGCGGCCGAGGTGGCCGATCTCGCGGCGGCCGGCGCGACCTGCTTCCAGCTCGACGAGCCGTTGCTGTGCCGGCAACCGCAGGACTTCGACCTCGTCGCGGCCACGGCGGGGCGGATCTTCCAAGCCGCGGGAGCCGGGGCGACGACGATCCTCTCCACCTACTTCGGCGAGCTGACCGCGGTCGCGGATCGGCTGGGCCGGCTGCCCGGGACCCATCTCGGCCTCGACCTGGCGGCCGGCCCCGCGAACCTGGACCTGCTCGATCGTCTGCCCGAGGGCAAGGGCGTGGTGCTCGGCCTGTTCGACGCGACCACGACGATCCAGGAAGATGCGACCGACGTGGCCGCCCGCCTGGCGCCCTTCGAAGGCGCGCTCGCCCGCCGCGATGTCATCGTCGGCCCCAGCGCCGGGCTGGAGCTGCTGCCGCGCGACCAGGCCTTCGACAAGCTGCTGCACGCGCGTTACCTCGTCGAGAAGCTGTCGCGGGAGTGGACGTGGCGCTGCTGACCACCACCGCGGGCTGGTTCCCCAAGCCTGTCGAGGTGCGGCGCGCGCGCTGGCGCTTCGCCGAGGGGGACGTGGAGGAAGACGAGCTGCGGGCGGTCGAGGCCCGGGCCACCCAGCAGGCGCTGGCCTTGCAGCTCGAGCTGGGCCTGGACGTCTTGGTCGAGGGCCAACTCGATCGTGGCGACATGGCCGCGTTCCTCGCCGGGAAGCTCGAGGGCCTGGAACCCGGCGGGCTCGTGCGCTGCTTCGGCAACCGCTACTATCGCAAGGCGCGCATCGTCGGCGAGATCGCCTGGCCCGGTCCGCTCACGGTCGGGGCCTGGCAAGCGGCCCAGCGCCAGGTCGCGCGGCCGGTCAAGGCCGTGCTGACCGGCCCCTACACCCTGATGGACTGGTCGTTCGACGAACACTACGGATCGCGCGAGGCGTGCTGCCTGGCGCTGGCCGAAGCGCTGCGTCAGGAGACCGCGGCCCTGCTGGCCGCGGGAGTGCACGAGATCCAGCTCGACGAGCCCGCCATCTCCGCGCGACCGGAGGAGATGGCCCTGGCCGCGGAGGCGCTGGGTCGGGTGTGCCAGCCGCTGCGCGGAAAGGCGCGCAGCTGGGCGCACGTCTGTTACGGAAGCTGGCTCCCTGTGGTCGATGAGCTGTTCGCGCTGCCGGTGGACGGGTTGCTGTTGGAGATGACCGGCTCGGGTCGCGCGCTCGCCGAGCGGCTGGGCGACCTGCCCGGGGACAAGCTGCTGGCCGCCGGCGTGGTCGACGTGCAGAACGACGACATCGAGGACGTGGCCACGATCCGTGGGCGAGCCGAGCGCTTGCTCGAGCGGGTGCCGTCGGACCGGCTGTGGCTCGCGCCCGACGCGGGCTTGCGCACGCTGACGGCGAACGTCGCGGCGGCCAAGCTGCGGGCCCTGGTGCAGGCCGCCGCGACGCTCGGCTGATCCCGCTCCGCGCTGCTCGCTACTTGGTCGCGTCGAGGGCGGCGCGGGCCGCGGCGAGCAGGGCCTTGGTCGAGATCGGCTCGCCCACCGCCCCGCGCATCCAGGCGTCTGGCGTCAGGCGCCCCTGCCGCGCGATGCGCTCGAACTGCTCACCGAACTTGCCGCGCCCCAGCGCGTCCGCCACCTGGAAGGCGATGACGTGGCCGATCGGGTAATCCGGCAGGTAGAGGCCGTAGACGATCATGTGCGAGTAGATCGCCAGCAACTCCGAGTCCCGCACGCCGAACACCGGGGCGTAGTAGAGGTTCCAGACGCCGCGGGCGATGCGCAGGGTCGCTTCCCGCAGCTCGGCCGGCGTCGCCCGAGGGTTCTCGTACATCCAGCGCCACACGCCCATGTCCACCAACCCGACGCCGCCGATCTCCGCCGTGGCCCACAGCGTGTCCAGCGCCTCGCGGTTCCGCGCGTCCTTGTCCTCGGTCTTCAAGCCCAACAGCTCGAGATCGCGCTTCTGGAAGACGAAGGCCAGCGCCTCGGTGAACGCCGTGTTGGGCACGCCGTTCAGCCACCAGTGGTCGATGCCGTTCAACGAGAACACCTGCTCGACGTTGTGCCCCAGCTCGTGCACGGCGATGTTGTAACCCTTGTAATCCATGCCCGACTCGCCGAATCGCGTGCGCAGGTGCGCTCGGTCCTCGCGGCGCACGGCACCCATGGCGTGGCCCGCGCCGCGCGCGGATTCCACGACGATCTTCTCGGCCAGCCAGTCGGCGCGCGCCGCAGCGAAACCCAGAGTGCGGAGCAGGCCCGGCAGATCGCGCTGGAACGCTTCGACGTCCGGGTAGCGCGAGCCGACGAGCTTGTCCAGCTCGGCCTGACCGAGCGAGCCGCGCTCCTTGAAGCCGTCGTACCAGATGTCGAACGGCTGCAGCGGGCGGCCCAGGCGTCGCCGGATCGTCGCGGCGAGGTCGCGAAACTCACTGGAAGTCAAGACGGACACCAGCAAGGCCTCGACGTCCCTTTCGGGGATCTCGCGGTCGCGGTTGAAACGCCGGTCGATGTAGGTCGGATCGTCGGGGGAGTAGCGGTCCGCCGCGCTCACCGCGCGGAACACCTCGAGCAGCCGAGCGTAACGCAGGTCGGGCTCGCGCGCCGCTTTCACTTCCCCGCCGGGGCGACCCGAGCCGCTCACGCTGTGCACCGCGTTGGTCGACGGCGTCCAGAACAGCTCGGCGTTGTCGATGACCGAGGCGGGGATTTCCTGGCGCACGATTCGCTCCATCACGCGCAGGATCGCCTGCTGCCGGACCAGGCCTGCGCTTTCCGCGTACCAGGATTTCAGCTCGTCGCGCAGGCCCCAATGGGTGATCAGCCGCAGACCCTCGCGGAACAGCGGCTCGCCGTTCTCGTCGAGCACGCGGTCCATGCGGATGTTGTAGTTGGCGATGTACTGGTCGGCCCGGGTGAAGGCGCCCGTGATCTCCCGCTCGACCGCGGCAGGCACGCGGATGGCGAAGCGGTCCATCATGCGCGAACGGGCCCAGGTCTCGCGGCTCCAATCCGCGGACTGCTGCAGCCGGTCGGCCAGGCTGTGCACGGGGAAGTTCAGGAGCGCCAGGAACGCGACCTTGGCCTGGAACAAGTCCTCGTCCACGTGGGCCGCGAGGTCGATCTCGCTCAGCATACGATCGACCGTCTCGACCTCCCCGGTGTCGAGGTCGAGGGGCGTGGTCAGGCCGCGCCGCACCTCGTGCAAGTGCCCGTCGACCTGCTCGATCGCGGCTTCGAGCCGGCTGAACGTCCGCTCGAGCTTGGCCTCGTCGGCAACGAAGTTCTCGCGACAGAAGGCGGCGAACGCCTCGCCCTTCCCGTCCTGGGGCCACCAGCGGTCGGCGACCTGCGCCAGGCCACGGCGGATGCGCGCTTCCTGCGCCGCGCCGTGGCGCAAGACCAGCTCCTCGACCAGCGCTTCCATGGCGCGATCGTCAGCCGCCGCGGGGGCGGAAGCCAGGAGCGGCGCCAGCGCCGCGGCGCTCAGCAAGAGCGGAACGAGGGTCGAGTGTGGCATGGGGCTCTCCGGGGACGGCGGCCGGCCGCGTGCCGGACTGCCGTCGGCTGTTCGACAGGCATGCGGGAAACTCGCGGGCGAGCGGTGCTCGGAACATCGATCGGACTCAAGGGTTGCCGGCGGCCAGCGCCAGCAGGCGTTCGACGCAGCCGTCCACCACTGCAGCGGCTTCCGCCTGGCTGGCCGCAGTGGCCTCCACCCGGACCACGACGCGGCGGCCGCTGCGCCGCGAGCCGGCCGGCCGGCTGTTGATCCAGACCCCGGGGAACTCCCCGGCCAGCCGGTCGAGGAGCGGGGCCAAGGCCGATTCGTCCGAGGTCGGCGCCTCGATCTCGCGCTCCGCGATCCCACCCTCGAAGGCCAGCTTCAACAGCGGCAAGGCTGTTTCGAGCACGGCCAGCATCTCTTCCGGCGTGCCTGGCAGCGAGAGCACGACCGCGCCCCCCGGCATGCGCACGAGCAGGCCCGGCGCCACCCCCAGGGGATTGACGACCGGCGTCGCGCCGACCGGGATCCAGCACAACCCCTCGCGGGCTGCGGTCAGTCCGCCGGCGACGATGTTCTTCGAGGACAGCCTGCGGTAGGCCTCCTCGACCAACGACTTGGTCTCGTGGTCCAGGCCCAGCGGCCTGCGCACGGCGTCGGCGACGCCCTCGGCCGTACGATCGTCGTCCGCCGGACCGAGGCCGCCCGTCGTCACCACGAGGTGCGGATCGCGTTCCAAGGCTTCGCGCACGGCGGCGGAGATGGAGCCCGGCCTGTCGTCGACGACGGTGATCCGCCGGATCATCGCCCCGTGCTGCGTCAGCCGGCGGGCTACTTGCTGGGCGTTGCCGTCGGCGATCTTGCCGCGCAACAGCTCGCGACCGATCGAGATCAGCTCGACGTGCACCGGGCCGCTGCGCGCCGGCCGGACCTTGGGTGCGGGTCGGCCGCTGGGGCGGACCCTAGCGGACGAGCGCTTGGGATCTCGTAGCTTCATCGGCACCGTGCGCGGGCCCCAGCCGACGGGGCGGCACGGGGCATGATAGCCCAAGCGCTGTCGCGGCGTTCAGTGCGGTATCAGCAGCACCTGACCCGGGTGAATGGTCGAGTGCGAGGCCAGCGTGTTCTGGGTCAGGAGGTCGAGGAGGGCGATGCGGTAGCGCGAGGCGATCTGGGACAGGGTCTCGCCGTGGCGCACGACGTGCTCGCGGGGCGGCTCGGTCCCGGCCGCCGGCAAGCGCAGCCGCTGTCCCTCGCGGATCAGGCTGCTCTGCCCGGCGATGCCGTTCATGGCCCGTAACTGCTCCAGCTGAACGCCGTACTTCGAGGCGATCGCGGAGAGCGTGTCGCCCGCGCGCACGACGTGGACCGCCCCCGCGCCGGCCTCGACCGTGGGCTCGGCCGTCCGCCCGGCGCTGGCGCGCGGGCCTTGCAGCCGCCCCAGCGTCCCGGCGGGCAGATGAACCGTGATCCCTGCGGGGAGCTTGAGCCCATTGGCCACGGCGCGGTTCGACCAGGCCAGGTTGATCGACACCAGATCGTCCAGCGGCACGCCGTAGTGCCCGGCGATCCATTGCGGCGAGGCTCGGCTTTCGAGCAGCACGCTCTCGTGATCCAGCTCGCGCTCGGGCGTGAACCCCTCGGGGAAGTAGCGGTCGGGGTCGCGCGCGACCCGGCGGGCGGCGAGGAACTCGGCGTAGAAGTTGCGCGAGGCGAAACCGAACGAGGGCCCGTCGTACTCGCGGTAGATTCGTTCGAAGTCCGTGCCGAATCGTTCCCGGGCGCGGGCCATGCCCTGAACGCCATGGTTGTACGAAGTCACCGCCAGCGGCCAGGTCCCGAGCCGGGCGTAGGCTTCCTTCAAGTACTGCGCCGCGGCCCGAGTGGCCGTCAGCGGGTCCAGCCGCTCGTCGATCGCGGTCGTGACGCGCATGAAACGCTTGCCGGTCCCGCGCGTGAACTGCCAGATACCCGCCGCACCGGCGCTGGACAGCGCCTGGTACTGGAACGACGATTCGACATGGGGCAGGTAGGCCAGCTCCTCGGGCAGCCCGTGCTCGCGCAGGATCTCGCGTATCGCGCGGTCGAAGCGGAAGCTCTGTCCGAGCCCCTCGCGAAACCGCTCGCGCATGCCGCGCTGCGTGCGCACGCGCTCGTGCGCGCCGGCGAGCTTGTCGGCGCCCACGACGGTCGCGAAGTGCAGCACCCATTGTTTGTCGATGTCGTCCAGCGGAGCGCCGTCTTCGACTTTGCGCTCCAGCCGCAGCAGGTAGTCTTGCCAGTACTCCCGCAGCGCGCCCGCGTGCTGCTTCTGCGCGGTCGTGTAGCTCTGCTCGGCCCCGCCGGGAAGGTCGACCACCTGGTAGACCAGCGCCGGGTAGCGCTGGTCGTGGACCGCGACCTGGCCCAGGCTCCATTTTCCGAAGACCAGGGTCCAGAACTCGATGTTGGGCCGCAGGGCCTCGAGTTCGGGGAAGGGGTCTCCTTCCCCCTGGGCCAACTGCTGCGCCGGGGCCGCAGAGCCAGAAAAAGCCAACAACCCCGCGATCAACACGATGTGTCGGGCGTGAACCATGCGATCCGACCCCCCGGACTCTCGGGGGCGACCCGCGAGGCCGGCGACACCCACCAGTATACGAACGCCGGCGCGTCCCGACTACGTCCGGCCCCGTCGGTCGGCGCGCAGTCGATTCTGTGTTCCGCGCGCCGACCCCCGCCGAGCGCGCGCTTGCCGTGAAGAACCGGGCGCACGCGCGCCGAAGCATCACCCTTCGTCGGGACCGCTGTCGAGGTGCAGGCGGGTCAGCTCGCTCCGCAGCAGCTCGAACGCCTCTTCCGGGGTCGAGGCCCGGTGGTACAGCCGCAGGTCTCCGGGGTCGATCGTGCCCCAGCGGACCAGCTCCTCGAAGTTCAGCACGTCATCCCAGTACTCGTTGCCGTAGAGCACGATGGGCATCTTCTTGTTCGTCTTGCCGGTTTGTACGAGGGTCAACAGCTCGAACAGCTCGTCGAGCGTGCCGAAGCCGCCCGGAAAGACCACCAGGGCCTTGGCCAGGTAGGCGAACCAGAACTTGCGCGTGAAGAAGTAGTGGAACTCGAAGGCCAGCTCGCGGGTGATGTAGCGATTGGACGTGGTCTCCTGGGGCAGGCTGATCCCCAGGCCGATCGAGATCCCCGCCGCCTCCGACGCGCCGCGATTGGCGGCCTCCATGATGCCCGGTCCGCCACCGGAGCAGACGATGAACCGTTTCCACGGCTGCCCCAGCCCCTTGGACCACTCCGTGAGCAGGTAGGCCAAGCGGCGGGCGTCCTCGTAGAACGCCGAGAGCCGCAGCTCGCGCCGCGCAACCGCGATCTCTGCCGGGTCGGCACCGGCCTCGGCCCGCTGGAGCCGCCGCTCGGCCTCGTCCTGCGGCAGCGCGCGGGCCGACCCGAAGAACACCACGGTATCGGTCACCCGGTAGCGCTTGAAGCGCGCTCTGGGCTCCATGTACTCGGCGAGGATGCGCAGCATCCGCGCTTCCTGGCTCATCAGGAAGTCCAGGTTCTTGTAGGCCTTTTCGACTGCCATGCGGCGACCCTCGGGCGGAAAGACCGGCAGTATAGCCGACCGCTACTACGCCGGCCGCCGCGCTTCCCTGAATCCCCCGCAGTTCCGGCACGAGGGGAACCGAAAAGCGCCATCGACTACACTGAGGGCATGGCGGGCTCGCTCGAGGACGGCTTCGGCAGGCTGCACGACGACCTGCGCGTGTCGGTCACGGACCGCTGCAATCTGCGCTGCTCGTACTGCATGCCGGTCGAGCCGGAGTGGTTTCCCCACGGCGCCATCCTGAGCTACGAGGAGATCGTCCGGCTGGCGCGCATCGCCGTCGCGCGCGGCGTGCGCAGGCTGCGCCTGACGGGGGGCGAGCCGCTCGTGCGGCGCGACCTGGCCTCGCTGGTGCGGATGCTCACCGCGCTACCCGGCGTCGAGGATCTCTCGTTGACGACGAACGGCCTGCTGTTGGCCGCCGCCGCGCCGGAGCTGGTCCGGGCGGGCCTGCGGCGGGTCAACGTCAGCCTGGACACGCTGCAGCGCGACCGCTACCGCGCGTTGACCCGGCGCGACGTGTTGGACCGCGTTCTCGCCGGGATCGACGCGGCCGCCGCCGCCGGCCTGGCGCCGGTCAAGGTCAACGCGGTGCTGCTGCGCGGCATCAACGAGGACGAGGCCGAGCCGCTGGTGGGCCGCGCGCGCGAGAACGGCTGGGAGTTGCGCTTCATCGAGTTCATGCCGCTCGAGAACGGCAATACCTGGGACGCGGCGCGCGTCGTCTCGGGTTCCGAGCTGCGGCGCCGGATCGATCGCCTCTGGCCGCTCGAACGGGACCCGCGCGGCGACCCCCACGCGCCGGCCAGCCGCTACCTGTTCCGCGACGGGCGTGGGGCCGTGGGGTTCATCGATTCGGTCACGCAGCCATTCTGCGCGAGCTGCAGCCGGCTGCGGTTGACCTCGGACGGCTACTTCCGGGTCTGCCTGTACGACGACCGCGAGACCGACCTGAAGACGCCGTTGCGCTCCGGCGCGTCGGACGCCGAGATCGAGCGGCTGATGGTCGAGGCCGTTTCGCGAAAGGGCCGCGGCGGGGCGCTCGAGATCCTGGAGCGGCAAGCGCCGCCGCCGCCGGCGCGCACGATGCACCAGATCGGCGGATAGGATCAGTCGGGCTTGCGGGCCACGATGCCGGCGATGGCCCGCAGCGGCCCACCGGCACGAGCCGGACCGGTCAGCTCGCGGTAGGCCAGCGTCTCCCAGCCCGCGAAGAGCTGCTTCAGCTCGCCGGGGGCGAGCAGGTGATCCGGGTTCTTGGGACGGCCCAGGCGAGCCTGGGCCGCGGTGTAGGTCTGGTAGACGACGACGCCACCCGGAACGACGCCCTCACGGATGTCGTTGATCAGGGGACGATGCAGGAAATTGAAAACGATGATGACGTCGTAGGTTTCGATGGGGATGATGTAGGTCCCGTCCTCGACGTTGCCCACGACGGCGCGGATCGGCGCGCCGAGCTGGCGCGACGCAGCCCGCGCGCGGCTGACCCGGTGCGGGTCGGCGTCGACGCCGTCCACGTCGAAGCCCCGCGTGGCCAGGTAGATCGCGTTGCGTCCCTCGCCCATCGGCAGGTCGAGCGCCAGGCCACGGGGCAACAGCGAGAAGTTGTCGACGAGGAACGAAGACGGCGCCAAGCCGTGCGTGTGCGTGCCGTTTCCGTCGAGTCCGGTCCGCAGGGGACCGGGCCAGCATTCGAGCCCACCGGCCAGCGTGCTCAGCGCGTCGAATCCGTGCTCGGCGAGCAGGCGGCAGGCCGAGACGCTGCGGATGCCCTGCTCGCACACCACCGCGATCGGCACGCCGCCGTTGGGCACCTCGCCGATGCGCGCGGGCAGGCTCTGCAACGGGATGAGCAACGACCCCGGTATGTGCTTGCGCTCGAACTCGGACTCGGTCCGCACGTCGAGCACCACCAGCGGCTGGCCCAGGGCCAGCCGCCGGTACAGCTCGTCGCCGGCGATCGAGTCGAATCGCTCTTTCGACGCCACGCGAGACTCTCCTGGATGGATCGAGTTGCAATATAGCGCTCGGGCTCGCGCTCCGCCCGCCATCCTCCGGAGGGTCCCGCCCGACCCCGGCACGCCGCGGGAGCCGCTTCGGCTAAGATGGCGCGCGGGGTCCCGGGAATGAAGCGCAAGCGTTGGGGCTTTCTGGTCGTCGCCACGATCCTCGTGCTGCTGCTCTTCGAGGGCGCCGCGGGCGGTGCGGCCTTCCTGTGGAACGCGCTCAGGTCGGGCGGCGCTTCGCTGCGCTACTACGCGGCGGCAGAGGAGCGCCGCCACATGCGCTACGATCCCGAGCTGGGCTGGGTCGGCCTCCCGGACCGGGAGATCCCCGACCTTTACGGCCCGGGGAACGGCCTGCGCACCGAGCGCCACGGATTCCGCAACGATCGCAACGTCGAAGCGAAGCCGCCGGCCGGCCGGCGACGCGTGATCTGCTCGGGGGACTCGTTCACCTTCGGCCAGGGCGTCGCGGGAGACGAGACCTGGTGCCACCTGCTGGGCCAGCTCGACCCCACGGTCGACCCGGTGAACATGGGCCAGCGCGGTTACGGGGTCGACCAGGCCTACCTGTGGTACTTGCGGGACGGCACGCGGCTCGCGCATCGATTGCACCTGCTGGCCTTCATCAGCGGCGATTTCTCGCGCATGCAGCAGCGTACGCATCACGGCTACGGCAAGCCGCTCTTGGCGCTCGAGGACGGGCGGATCGTGACGCACAACGTGCCGGTGCCGCAGTTCCGGACGTGGTGGCCGTGGATGTCGCGCCTGGGACGGGCCGCCGCCGAGCTGCACGTGGTGAAGCTGGGCAGGCGCCTGCTGGACCGTCCGGGCGCCGAGGCGCCGCGCGCGGACGACGGCGCGACGCGCCAGGTCGCGCTGGCGGTGTTTCGCGATCTGGCCCGCCTCCACGCGGCCCGGGGTAGTCGGATCGTGCTGGTGTGGCTCCCGGTGCAGGAAGAGATCGTGAGCGAGGAGCGGCGCTGGCGGCCCTGGCTGGAGCAGTGCTCGGCGGCGGAGGGGCTTACGCTCTACGACTTGAGCCAGGAGCTGCGCGCGCTCGATCCCTACGAGGCTCGCGAGTTCTTCATCCAGGAAGCCGACACGGCCGTCCTCGACGCCGCCGGGCACTACAACGAGCGCGGCCATGCCTGGGTCGCGCAGCGCTTGCACCAGCGGCTGGCGGCCGAGCCCTGGTGGAGTCCTTGAAGGGACGGCTGGCAGCGATCGCGCTCTCGGCCCTGATCCTGGCCGCGATCGGCGCGCTGACCGCGGGCCGGGTCGACCTGACCTACGTCCTCGACGCCGTCCGGCTGGAGCGGGCGGCACCCCCCGCTCCGCTCGCGGCGCGCTTCAACGATCCCTCGGGACTCTACGTCGACCCGCGCGGCCGCGTGTACTTCTCGATCCGGCGCCAGCACCGCATCTGGGCCTTCGACGGCGGCCAGCTCCAGCGGGTCGCGGGAACGGGGCGCATGGGTTTCTCGGGCGAGGGGCGCCAGGCAGCGCGCGCGCGCCTCAAGTTTCCGGAGGGACTCGCCGGCGACGCCGCGGGCAACCTGTACGTCGCCGACTCGGAGAACCATCGCGTTCGTGTCATCGCCCCCGACGGTCGGATCCGCACCTTCGCCGGCACGGGCCTGGCCGGCTTCTCGGGGGACGGAGGGCCCGCCGGGCGGGCGCAACTGTTCCGGCCGATGGACCTGGCCTGCAGTGCCGACGGCGCGCTGTGGATCGCCGACTGGGGCAACCATCGGGTGCGGCGGGTGGGGCCGGAGGGGCTCATCACCACCGTGGCGGGCAGCGGCGAGCCGGGGTACGCGGGCGACGGCGGGCCGGCGACCGCGGCGCGCCTCGACCAAGCCTACGGCATCGCCGTCGGACCCGGTGGCGTGCTCTACATCGCCGACAGCGCCAACCATCGCGTGCGGCGGGTGGGGCCGGAAGGGATCATCAGCACCGTCGCGGGCACGGGAGAGACCGGGTACGCGGGCGACGGCGGGCCGGCGCTCGGCGCCCGCTTTGACAGTCCGCAGGATCTGATCGCGCTGGCCGACGGGGGGCTGATCGTCAACGACGAGCACAACCACCGGCTGCGCCAGATCACGCCCGATGGCACGGTCTCGCTGCTGGCGGGCAACGGGCGCCCCGACTGGTGCGGCGACGGCGGACCGGCGATCTCGGCCTGCTTCAACGACCCCGAGAGCATCGCGCTGGGACCGGACGGCGCGCTGTGGATCACCGACGGCGACAACCACCGACTGCGGCGCATCGATCCCGACGGTACCCTGCGCACTCTCGCCGGTGGGAACGAGCAAGCGTTCTGATGCGGGGCGTGCGGAGCGTGTGACAGGGAGGGAGCGGTCGGCCTCCGGAAACGGCCGGCGCGGGCCGGGGTCACCTCGGGAACGGGCAGTCGCCGGCGATCCCGCAGGCGCTGCAAGCGGGTCGGCGCGCCAGGCAGACGCGGCGGCCGTGCCAGATCAGCGCGTGCGAGGTGAAGGTCCAGTCGCGCTGGGGCAGCAGACCCTGCAGTGCCGACTCGATCTTGACCGGGTCGCGCTCCGCGGTCAGCTCGAGGCGGCCGGCGAGGCGGGCGACGTGAGTGTCCACGGGGATCGCGGGTCTGCCGAACCAGCTGCCCAGCAGCACGTTCGCCGTCTTGCGTCCGACGCCGGGCAGCCGCAGCAGATCCTCCATGCGCCCCGGCACCTCGCCGCGGAACTCGTCGATCAGGGCGCGGCCCAGCCCGATGATCGACTTGGCCTTGTTGCGGAAGAAGCCGGTAGAGCGGATCAACTCTTCGAGCTCGGCCGGAGCGGCCTCGGCGTAGTCCCGCGCTCCGCGGTAGCGGGAGAACAGTCGCGGCGTGACCTGGTTGACCCGTTCGTCCGTGCACTGCGCGGAGAGGATCGTGGCCACCAGCAGCTGGAGCGCGCTGTCGTGGCGCAAGGCGCAGTCGGCGTCGGGGTGAAGCCGGCGCAGGCCGCTCACGATGCGCTGCGCGCGGGCCCGCAGCGCCGCGGGTGGCCCGCCGGCCGGTTCGCCGGCGGTGCCCGTTCGGCGGGGCTTCACGGGCACCGCTCTCGAGCCGTCGCGACCCGGCGTCGCCGGGCGAGGTGGTCGAGCAACCGCTCGAGCGGCCAGGCGTTCAGCACCTCGTCCCTGCCGCACCAGGCCTTGCGCGCCACGTCCACGCCGTAGGCCACGTCGTGCAGGCCGGGGACCGAGTGCGCGTCGGGGTTGATGCAGGTCTTGATCCCGCGCTTCAGCGCGTAACGCAGGTCGCGCCAGTCGAGATCGAGGCGGGCCGGGTGCGCGTTGACCTCGACCGCGACGCCGCGCTCGGCGGCCGCGTCGAGCACCCGCGTCAGGTCCAAGGGGTAGCCGTCGCGCTGCAGGAGGATGCGGCCGGTCGGGTGCGCCAGGATGTCCACGTAGGGGTTCGCCAGAGCGCGCAGCAAGCGCGCGGTCTGCTGCTCGCGGCCCATGGTGAACAGGCTGTGCACGGCGGCGACGACGAGGTCGAACGTGGCCAGCAGCTCGTCGGGGAAGTCGAGCGCGCCGTCGTGCAGGATGTCGACCTCGATGCCCTTCAGGATCCTGAACTCGCCGCGGTAGCCGGCGTTCAGCTCGTCGATCTCGCGCTGCTGGCGGCGCACGCGTTCGGCGTCGAGCCCGCCAGCGTAGGCCGCCGACCTGGAGTGATCGCAGATCCCCAGATAGCGCAGCCCCATGGCTTGGGTCTCGCGCGCCATCTCGGCGATCGTGGCCGAGCCGTCGGACCAGGACGAGTGCACGTGCAGGAGTCCCCGGATGTCCGCGGCTTCGAGGAGCGCGGGCCAGCCGCCGGACTCGGCGGCCTCGATCTCCCCCTGATCCTCGCGCAGCTCCGGCGGGATCGCGCGCGGGATGCCGAGGGTCGCGTAGATCGCCGCCTCGTCCGGGCAGGCCACCGCTTCGTCGTCGGCCTCGCGAGCGAGCGCGTACTCGTTCAGCTTGTAGCCCAGGCGCTGGGCTCGCGCGCGGATCGCGATGTTGTGGGCCTTGCTGCCGGTGAAATACATCCAGGCCGCCGCGAACGACTCCGCGGCCACGACACGCAGATCGGCCGCCGGCCCTTCGACCAGCCGCACGCTGCACTTCGTCGGCCCCCTGCCGGTGACCTCCAGCACTCCGGGGGCGCCGGCGAAGGCCTCCATCACGATTTCGGCGTTCACCGCGGTGGCCACGAGGTCGATGTCCTTCGAAGTTTCGAGCTTGCGGCGCACCGAGCCGCCGATCTCCGCGCGCTCCACACCCGGCAAGCCCCGCACGAGTGCCAGCAGGCGGGCCGCCGCCGCCTCGACGACGGGGCGCAGGTAGCGGCCGGCCCGCGTGCGCAGTCGCTCGATGCCGCGCAGGATCTTCTGCTCGGACTTCTCGCCGAATCCCGCCAGCTCCCGCAGCCGGCCGGCCCCGCAGGCCTGCTCCAGCTCGTCCAGCGTGGACAGCCCGAGAGCCACGTGGATCGCGCGCGCCTTCTTCGCGCCGAGCCCGGGCACCTCGAGCCACTGCAGCAGGCCCGGCGGCACCTGGCTCCGCAGCCCATCGAGGTAAGGCAACTCGCCCGTGCCCACGAGCGTCGCGATCTTGTCCGCGATCGCCGCGCCGATTCCGCGGACCTTGGTCAGCTCCTTGCGCTCGATGAGTTCCACGAGGTCCCGATCGAGGCCGCGCACGACGCGCGCCGCGTTGTCGTAGGCCCGCGTCTTGAACGGGTTCTCGCCGAGCAGCTCGAGCAGGAGCCCGATCTCCTCGAGTCGCTCCGCGACAGCCTCGCGCTCCATCAGCGCCGGACCGTGAAGCGGCAGAAGATCTCGTCGCCCTCCCGGCGCAGCTCCTCGAGCCGCAGCCGCCGCTGTCGAGCCATCGGGAAGCCGTCGCCCTCGAGCAGCGTCGGGGCCTGGCGTCCGCCGAGCAGCGCGGGCGCCAGGGTGACGTTCAGCTCGTCGACCAGGTCCTCCCGCACGAGGGCCCAATTCAACTCGCCGCCGCCCTCGACGAGCAGCCGGCCCACTCCGCGCTGGCCCAGCCGCTCCAGCAGGCGAACCAGCTCGACCTGCCCGCGGCCGAGGCGCCAGATCTCCGCGGACGCCGCCAGGGCAGCCAGCCGCTCCGCTGGCGCCTCCTCGACCGTGGCGACGACGCGTTCGGCTTCGACGGGATCGAAAAAACGGCTCGAGCCGTCGACGCGGGCGCTGGCGGTGACCAGCACGCGCAGCAGACCCGGGGGCTTGCCCAACTCGCGCCGCCGCTCGCGCATGGCGTCCGTGCGGATCTGCCACGAGGGGTCGTCAGCCCGCACCGTCCGCCCGCCGATCAAGAGCGCGTCGGCCTCGGCGCGCAGCCGGTCCATGTGCGCTCGATCGTGCTCGGAGGTGAAGCGCGGATACTCGCGAGTGGCCGAGGTGATCTTGCCGTCGGCCGTCATGGCCATGTTGACGTAGACGTAGGGGCGCGGCATGCCGGATCAGGCGCGATAGACCGACACCGTGACGCCGTCGCGCAGCGGGAGGAGCACGGTGCGGAAGTCCTCGGACTCGTAGAGCAGGCGCGTCAGCTCCAGCACGCCCTGGGTCGAAGCCTCGTACGGCGGATCCTCGAGCACCGCGCCGAACCACAGCATGTTGTCCGAGATCAACAGGCCTCCGGGGCGCAAGGCGGCGGCGGCCCGCTCGAGGACCAGCGGGTAGCGCTCCTTGTCGATGTCGTTGAAAACGATGTCGAAGTCCCCGCCGATCCGGTCGATGATCTCCAGGGCGTCGCCGATCTCGATCCGCACCCGATCGAGCATGCCGCCGCGCTCGAGGAACCTCTTGGCTTCCGCGGCGCGCTCGGGGGAGGTCTCGGTCAGGACCACCAGGCCGTCCGGGCCGACGGCCCGCGCGAACCAGTAGGCGCTGTAGCCGAAGCCGGAGCCCAGCTCGATGATGCGCTTGGCGGACGCGGATGCGGCGAGCACGTATAGCAGCCGGCCGACCTGCGGGCCGACGATGGGAAACGAGCGCTCGGCCGCCAGCATCTCCATCTCGCCCAGGATGGGATCCTTCGGACTCGACAGCTCGCTCAGGTAGCGGTCGATCGCGGGATGGGTGATGTCCACGCTGCCTCCGGCCGTGCCGACAAGCTAACATGGGGGCGCGATCGCGATCAACGGCCACGGCGGCCCAGAGGACGGTGCATGAGCGACGCGGCGACGAGCGCGGGTCTGCCCGATCGGCAGACCGCGCTGGACCTGTTACGGACCTACACCACGAAGCCCGGCCTGCTCAAGCACGCGCTGGCGGTCGAGGCCGCGATGCGCGCCTCGGCGCGACGGCACGCGGGTGAAGACGAGCACGCCTGGGGACTCGTGGGACTGTTGCACGATTTCGACTACGAGCGTTGGCCCGGACCCACGGAGCATCCCTACAAGGGCTGCGAGATCCTGCTGGGGTTGGGCTACCCCGAGTGGCTGCGCCGCGCGATCCTGTCTCACGCGAGCTACACGGGCGTCCCGCGGCAGACGCTGCTGGAGAAGACGCTGTTCGCCTGCGACGAGCTGTGCGGCTTCCTCACGGCCTGCGCCCTCGTGACCCCGGCCAAGTCCTTGCACGAGGTCAAGGTCGAGTCGGTGCGGAAGAAGATGAAGGCGGCGGCGTTCGCCGCGAGCGTCAGCCGCCAGGACATCACGGAAGGCGCGGCGACGCTGGGGGTCGGCCTCGACGAGCACATCGGTTTCGTGCTCGAGGCCCTGCGCGGGATCGCCGGCGAACTGGGCCTGGACGGCCGGTCGATCGCGCGGTAGCAGGAGGAGCAGGTGGGGGCACGCCTGATCGCCGTCCCGTACGATTCGGGGAACCGCAACCGCCGCATGGGCCGCGGGCCACTAGCCTTCCTGGATGGCGGGGCGGCCCGGCGCCTGGCGCCGATCTGCGGCACGGTGATCGAACGCGTCGTCGAGCATCGCGAGGGCTACCCCATGGAGGTTCCGATGACCTTCGAGCTGCAGCGCGGAGTGGCGGCGGAGCTCAGCGCCGCGCTGGACGCGGGTGAGTTCCCGCTGCTCCTCGCCGGGAACTGCCACAACACCGTGGGTGCCGTGGGGGGCTACGCGTCGCGGCCCATCGCGCTGGCCTGGTTCGACGCCCACGGGGACCTCAACACCCCCGAGACCACGGCTTCTGGCTTCATGGACGGCATGCCGCTGGCCATGGTCAGTGGGCGCTGCTGGCGCAGGATGACCGCCACGATCCCGGGGTTCCGGCCGCTGCCCGACGAGCGCCTCGCGCTCGTCGGCGCGCGCGACTTCGATCCGGCCGAGCGCGAACTGCTCGCCGGCACGCGCATTCCGCTGGTTCGCTGCGAGGAGGTCCAGCGGCGGGGCGCGGAGACCGCGCTGGCCGCGGTGCTCGATTCATGGTCGGGAAGCGTCGCGGCGGTCCACGTGCACGTCGACCTCGACGTGCACGACCCGCGCTGCCTGCGGGCCAACTCCTACCAGCCCGGCGGTGGGCTCTCGCCGGACCAGGTGCGCGACTGCGTTCGGGCGATCGCCGCGCGCCTGCCGCTCGCCGGGGGCACGTTGTCGGCCTACGATCCCGCGACCGATCCGGAGGGCACGTCGCTCGAGGTGGGCCTCGAGCTCTTGGAGCTGCTGGCCCGCCTGGGTTGCGCGGCGGCCGACGGTGCGGTCTCCCGCTAGCCCACGGCCGGCCTGGATCAGTGCGCCGCGGCGAGACCGTCGAACTGGCCGTGATCCCGTCGACGTGCCGGACCGCACGTCGAGGGCGCGAAGCGCGAGGACGCCCGAGCTAGGCCTGGGAGCGGGCGAACAGGTCGGGCCCGGTGGGCGACGGCTCGTCCTCGAAGAAGAAGCGCGATTCGCCGAAGGCCGGACGCAAATCGTGCAGCCCGGTCGCTCGCTCGTCGAAACGGGCGAAGAAAGTCCGACCGACCCAGGCCGGGTCCAGCGCCTGGACGAACTTCAAGATGAAGGCTTCCTCGCCGCCCAGCGTGGCCCGGCCGGCGACGAGCAGCTTGCCGAAGCGGGTCGGCATGACGGGCCCGCGGACCGTCCGCGCCAGCCCGGAGACCCGGGAATAGGCATCGGAGTAGATGGCCAGTCCGCGGGCCAGCGGGACCTCGAAGTGGCGCCGGGGGCCGCCGTTGGACTCCACGAACATGTAGTAGGGAACGGCACCGAGCCGTACCTGCCGCCGCCACAGATCGACCCAGGCCGCCGCGGAATCGTTGACGCGCCGAACGATGGGCGCCGCGCAGCGCACGACCGCTCCGGCGCCCTGGATGCGGCGTAGCGCTCGGCGCGCCTCCGCCGTCTCCAGCTCGCGGGAATGGCTGTAATGGCTGATCAGCGTCACGTTGCGACCCGAGCGGCGGATGGTCTCGAACAGACGCAGCAGGTCGTCGGCATCCGCGTCCGTGGTGAAGCGGTGGGGCCAGTGGGCCGGCGCATGCGAGTCGAAGCGGATGCTCTCGATGTGCCCCAGCGCGGGCTCGAGCAGGGGCTCGACGCAACGGCGCAGCGCGTCGGTCCGCAGCGCGAGCGGGTCGCCGCCCGTCAAGAGCACGTCGGCGACTTCATGGTGCCGGCCGAGATGACGTGCCAGTTCGCCGACCTCGCGCTCGGCGGACGGCTCCTCGCCGTCGCGGAACGCCGGACCGCTGAAAAAGAAGGTGGAATACGCATGACGCGTGTGGCGTCCTGCCGCAAAGAACAACACCGTCTCGCGGTACTTGTGTTCGAAACAGCAGCGGGGCCCCGCTGCGGGTGGCGCCCCGCCCTTGGCCTGCTCGACCGGGCTTTTGCCCACCATGCGCCGCCGGACCTCCTGCGCGGCCTCCTCGATCTCCGGCTCCGGCGCCCGGCGCCGCAGGAGCGCGTACATGCGCGAGAAGTCCGCTGGAGCCAGCATCGCCGGTTGCGGAAAGGTCAATTGATAGATCGGATCGTCCGGGACCATGGACCAGTCGATCAAGTCCTCGACGATGTAGCTGTTGACCCGGCAGGGCAGCACGGCGGCGACGGCGCGAATCCCCAGTCGCTCGGCGTCCGACATCGTGCGAACCGGGACGACCGCGTCCAGATCCCGGTCGGTGAAGGCGCGGTACTCGCGGACCCGCCGCGACAGCACGGCAACGTGCGTCTTTCTCTTGCCGACCTTGCTCGGTTCCTGATGCATCTTGACTGTATCGGCTCGCCGTGCCGCGGAGGTCCGATCTTATCGAGACGCCGGGTTTCGCGCAAGCTCCTCGGCGCCGCGGCTCGGGTCGGGAGGGGCGAAACGCCACATTCCCTTGCGATTCATGGTACAACAGGCGGGAGCGGAGCGAGGATGTCCATGACGGAGAAGACCCACAAGCCGGAGGAAGCGTGGCGCGCGCAGTTGAGCCCGGAGCAATACCGGGTGACTCGAGAGCGCGGCACCGAGCGCGCGTTCACCGGCGAGTACCACGATTGCAAGGACCCCGGCGTCTACCGCTGCGTTTGCTGTGGCCACGAGTTGTTCGATTCGAGCGCCAAGTACGATTCGGGTTCGGGCTGGCCCAGCTTCTCGAGGCCGATCGCGCCCGAGCGCGTGGCCACCGCGGAGGATCGGAGCCTGGGCCTGCGGCGCATGGAGGTGCAGTGCGAGCGCTGCGACGCGCACCTCGGCCACGTGTTCGACGACGGGCCGCGGCCGACCGGCAAGCGCTACTGCATCAACTCCGCCGCCTTGAGCCTGGCGCGGCGCGAGTGCGAGCCGTGATGGCCCGGCCGGCCAAGCTGGAGGAGCGGGAGGTCCGGGAGCGGCTGGGGAGCGTGCCGGGCTGGGAGTTCGTGGAGGGCAAGCTGCGCCGCGAGTTCCGCTTCACGGACTTCAAGCGCGCCTTCGCCTTCATGACCGGTATGGCGCTCGTCGCCGAGGCCCGGGACCACCACCCCGAGTGGTCGAACGTCTACAACCGCGTGATCATCGAGCTGTCCACGCACGATGTCGGCGGCCTGACGTCGCTCGACTTCGAGCTGGCCGCGGCCGCGAACGAGCTCTATCGGTAGCCCCGCGTAACGCGAGGATCACAGGCCGGCCGCCTGGATGGCGTCCCAGAAGCCGTCGTCCTTCGTGAAGCGCAGGTGGGCCAGCGGCACCCCGGCGAAGCCGTCGAGGGTCGCTCCGAACAGGTCGGGCCGTTCGTGGAACGACTCGGCCACGAAGGGCAGGTTGCCGACCAGCTCGGCCAGCGCCCGCACGCGATCGACCGCACGCACCTCGGCCCGCGGCGCCTGGATCAGCCGGAAGCCGGCGGCCAGCGGGAAGCGGCCCTGGACCGCTGGCGCGCCCTCGTAGGTGCCGCGGAACGGGCTGCCCACGATCTCGAGCCCCGCGGCGCCGGGCAGCACGAGGGACAGGTCGTCGCTCAGCACCTGACCTCGCCGGTTGCAGGCGCAGAGCGTCGACTTGCCGGCGCCCGATTCGCCGTAGAACAGGTAGCCGCGGCCCGCGCGAACCGCGCTGGCCGCGTGGACCAGCGCCCCGCCCCGCCCTGCGGCTTGCCAGGCGACCGCGGTGCGGATGTAGTTCTCGAAGGAGCGCCAGGGCGGCTCCCAATCGCCGCGGGCAAGCAGCAGGTCCCCACGACCGCCGCGCACGTCGAACCAACCGGCGATCTGGTAGCTCAGGTAGCGCACGCGCGCGCCATCGCAGGCGATGCGCACCTGCACGTGTTCGACCTCCGTGGGAGGGTCGAGGAAGTAGTCGACGGGCTCCAGGCCCAGACGCAGCCGCAGCGCATGGGTCGAGCGCGCCGCGGCCGACGCGTACGGCGAGTAGCGTTCGAAGAGCAGCGCGGCCCGCGCCTCGTCGAGGCCCCCGAGTTCGAGCTCGAGCGGTCCCAGGCACAGGGCGACCGAACAGGGGCCCGCCGCCGGCCGCTGCGCGGCGAACTGCTCCAAAGTCGGCGGATCTTGGGGGCCCCTCACGCTCTGCGCCTCCGATTCAGCGCGCGATCATAGCAGCCGTCCGGGGGACGAGGGGGCAGTGCGAGCCGAGCCACGGGCCCATGCGAAAGCCGGCAAGCTCGATCTCGTAGCGCAGCCCGGCCGGAGAGAACACGTGGACGAACGAGCGGCGCAGCTGGCCGTCGTTCGGAATGAAGCGCGCATGGCTATCGCCCCATTCCGCGGACGCGCAGCGCTGCTGCGCCAGCCATTGCAAGCTCAGGATCGCCCGATCGTACGGGCGGTACAGCCGGCGAGCCGAGAGGAACAGGACGCCGCCGGGTGCGAGCGCGCCGCGCAGTCGCCGCAACTGGGCCACACGCTCCCGCCGGAACGGCAGGAAACTGTAGACGTCGTAGGTGAACAGCACCCCGCCGAGCGACGCCGCGTCCAGCCGGTGCGCGCGAATATCGACCTGCCGGAAATCGACCGCGAGCCCCCGGCGGTCGCGCTCGGCGCGCGACAGCGCGATCATGGCCGGCGAGAACTCGATGCCGACGACCTGCCATCCGGCCTGCGCCAGCGCGAAGCACTCGCGCCCCACTCCGCTGCCGACGACCAGCATCGGGCGGCCGGCCGGCACTCGCTCACGGATCCCGGCGAGCAGCGCGGGGTCGATCTCTTCCGCGGCCGATCGGGCGTAATGGGCCGCCTGGCTCTCGTACTTCTCGCGCACCGTCTCGGCCGGGTCCCCGCGCCGGTCGGCGGCCGCGGTCCAGGCCTCGCGCAGGTCGAGGGCGAGCCGGCGCAGGCCGACCCACTGGCGCGCCCGGATCGGGCGGGGCAGCGGCAGCTGGGCCAGGATCGCCTCGCGCGGCAGGACGATCGGCGGTGCCGGATCGGCGTCGCCGCGGAGTTCGATCGAGGAGCCCTCGAGTCCCGTCACGCGCAGGACGTCGGGGATGCCGGAGCGCGAGACCAGCAACAGCTGGCCCACGACCAGCGGGGTGGCGCCGGGAAGCTCGACCACGAACGGCGCGCCGTGCTCGAGGGCCGGCCACATGCGATCGCCGGCGTAGATCAACGGCAGCCGACCCTCCCGGGCCAGCAGCAGGCGGACGAGGCCGTCGGTGGCGAAGCACCTGGGCTGCTCCAGCAACACAGTCGACAGCGGGTGCCAAAAGGGCTTCACGGCCGGCCCGCGCGTGGCCAACTCCTGGCGCAAGGCGCGGCGGCCGGCGCCGCGGCGGGAGGCGTCACCCGGTCGTCCCGGTCGAAGGCGCGCGCTGGCAGCGCGCACAGACTCCGCCCATCTCGAGCCGGACGACCTCGGCCTGGAACTGGGCCTCGCGGCGGACCTTGTGCTTCAGCTCTTCCCAGAACGGGCCCCCGGGCTCCTGCACCGACCCGCAGCGCATGCAGACCAGGTGGATGTGGAACGACTTGGGGCGGATCTCGTAAAAATGCCGCTCGCCGCTGAAGTGCATCAGGTCGAGCTCGTCGATCAGGCCCATCCGTTTCAGGGTCTTGAGCGTGCGATAGACCGTGGCGCGGTGGATGCGCGGGTCCTGATCGCGCGCTCGCTCGTAGATCTCGTCCGCGTCCAGGTGTTCGGCGGCCTGTTCCAAGAGTTCGGCCAGCAGGCGGCGTTGCCAGGTCATGCGCAGGCCACGCGCTTCCATCCGCTCGAGCAACGACTCCGTGACGCCCATCGTTCCTGTCCGCCGCGCCGTTACGCGCCCAGGACTGCACCATGGTAGCGCAAGCGCGCCACTTCCTCGACCGCCGCGCGGGCGAACTCCCCGACTCGGATCTCGCGCGCCGCCAGCGGGGTCCCTCGGCCTCTCTCCACTCCGTGCCCCCTGCCCTCGGACGAGCGGACCGTGGAAGTGCCGCTCGCTCAGCGGGTGAAGATCGGATCGCCGTCCGGGTCGAACGGGCTGCCCTGGTCCAGGAACCAGCGCAGGCGGTCCGTCACTTCCTGCGGCGAGCGCAGCGTCGTGGGGTCGAAGGCCACCGCCCGATCGCGCGCCCTGGCCAGCCAGCGAACGACCAGCTCGACGTCGAGGTCCGGGCCGGCGATGGGCGTGGGTCCGTCGGGCGCGAAGAAGAAATGGTCGTGGAGCGAGCGCTCGATGCGACGCAGGCCGCCTCCGCGAGGGCCGATCCCCACCCGCGCCACGAGCCGACCCTCGTGGATCAGGAACGCGCGCAAGACGTGCGGCGGCGCGGCCGGCTCGAGGATCAGGATCGAACGCAGCCGGGATCCGCGCCCTTCCTGGACGTGGCGCTGGACGTTCTTCTCGGGGTGGTCGCGGCGGATCTGCTCGGCCTCGCGCAGGATCGCTTCGAGCTCGGACCCCGAGGCCTCGTACTCGATCCGGTGCAGACGATCGAGCAGTTGCTGGATCCGCGGCGAACGCGGCGATCCCTCGCGGAAGTACGAGTTGAGGCGCGAGGAGAGGTTCTTGGACTTGCCCACGTAGAGCAGGCCGCCGTCCGAGTCGAAGAAGCGGTAGGTGCCCGGGACGCGCGGCACCGCGCGCAGGAAGGCGCGAGAGAAGGCGTAGCGGGACCAATCGATCGGACGCGCGTCCCCCCGGCTGCTGGCGATGCGTAGCTCGTCGAAGGTCTCGCCAGGGCGGCGCAGCTTCTCGAGGCAGGCGTCGAGCGAGAGGACGTGGTCCAGCGGGTCGTCCGACTCGCGCCAGCTCAGGCCGAGGCGAGCGACGAGCGCTTCGAGATCGTGGGCGGCGGGCAGCCCCAGCCGTGCCTGGGCCAGGCGGCGCAGCGAGATCGGCGCGTCGAGCGGCTCTTCGATCCAGGCCTCGAGGGCCCGCAGCGCGCCGGGGGGATCGTGCACGACGATCACCGCCTCGGCCAGCAGATCCAGGACCGTCGCCCGCAGCGCGCCGCTCGCCGCATCCCCGGGAGTATCTCCGCCGCAGGCCCCGACGACGACGTTTCCGCACAGGCGCAGGACCGCCACATCGTGCAACTCGTAGGGGCGTCCGGCGTCGGCAGCGGCGCCACGCACGATCAGCAGGACGCGATCGCGTTCCGCCGGGCCGTCGGCGTTCGGGCCGCGAGCTTCGGGCGTCAGCCACCATCCACCGCTCCCGCAAGCCAGTCGCGGGTCGCGGCCAAGAGCGGCTTCGAGCAGGCGACGAGCGGTGACCTCGTCCGGGACCGTCGTGAACAGTACCGCCGCCGCGAGCCGCACGCTCGTGACCGGCGCGGGCTGTTCGTGCAGGAAGCGCACCGCCCGTTCGGCCACGAGCGAGACCGGTCGAGGTAGGCTGGGCACGTAGCCTCCGCGTGGCCCGGAATCGCGCACAACCGGGCCGTTTCGATTGTCTCACCCGGGAGATGCCGGGGTCAAAAAAACCTCGGGTCCGGCGGCGCAGCCTCAGCGCGCCGACGAGCCGGCGCGGCGGGGCCTGGCCGAGCGCCCGCGGTCGGGCTCTTGCTCGCCTGGGGCGGCCAATTCCTCCATCAGGTAGGCGGAGGCCATGATGCCGCCGTAGAAGTTGTCCAGCTCCATCTTTTCGTTGGGCGCGTGCAGGTTGTCGTCGCTGAGCCCGAGGCCCATCAACACCGCCGGCACCCGCAGGATGCGCTCGAAGTCGGCCACGATCGGGATCGAGCCGCCCTCGCGCACGAGCACGGGCCGGCGTCCGAAGGCCCGCCGCAGCGCGCGGCCGGCAGCTTGCAGGGCCGGATGGTCCGTGGGCGCGATCCAGGGGTCGCCACCGTGCAGCTCGCGGACGGTCAGCCGCACCGATTTGGGAGCGCTCTTCTTCAAGTGCGCGATGAGCTGGCGCGCGATCACCCGCGGCTGCTGGTCGGGGACGAGGCGCATGGAGATCTTGGCGTGAACCTCGGCCGGGATGACCGTCTTGGCGCCCTCGCCGGTGAAACCGCCCCAGATGCCGTTGATGTCCAGCGTCGGCCGCGCCCAGAGCCGCTCCAGCGTTCCGTAGCCCGCCTCGCCGAACAGCGCCGGAGCGCCGATCTCGCGCCGCAGGCGCGCGTCCGAGTGCGGCAGCGCCGCGAGGGCCCGCCGCTCCGCCGGACTCGGGCGGCGCACCTTGTCGTAGAAGCGGGGCACGGTCACGCGCCCGCGGGCGTCCTTGAGCGATGCCAGCAGCGTGACGAGCGCGTTGGCCGGGTTGACCACCGCGCCGCCGAAGGCCCCGGAGTGCAGGTCGCGGGCGGTGCCGCGCACGTCGATCTCGAGATAGACCAGGCCGCGCAGACCGTAGCAGATCGATGGAAGCCCCTTGGCGAACATCGCGGTGTCGGAGACGACCACCGCGTCGCAGGCGAGTCGCCGCGCGTTGGCCGCGACGAACGAGGGCAGGCCCGGGGAGCCGATCTCTTCTTCGCCCTCGATGAGGAACTTGACGTTGACCGGGCAGCCGCCGCCGACCCGCAGGTGGGCCTCGAAGGCGTCGATGTGGGGCAGGAACTGGCCCTTGTTGTCCGACGCGCCCCGGGCGTAGATCCGTCCGTCGCGCACCACGGGCTCGAACGGTGCGTTGTCCCACAGCGCCACGGGGTCCACCGGCTGGACGTCGTAGTGTCCGTAGACCAGGATCGTGGGGGCGCCGGGGGCGCCCAGCCACTCGCCGTAGACGATCGGGTGGCGCGCGGTCTCGTGCAGCTCGACCGTCGTGCACCCCGCCGAGGAGAGTCGGCGACGGACCCACTCGGCGGCCCGACGCACGTCGGCGGCCCGAGCGGAATCCGTGCTGACCGACGGGATGGCGAGCAGCTCCGTCAGCTGCTGCAGGTACGCGGCGCGCTCGGAGCGGATGTGTTCGACGACCTGGCTCATGGCCTCGGGATTCTAGCCGACGGGCAGGGCCAGGCGGGAGGCCAGGGCCTCGAGGTGGAGCGCCGCCCCGCCGTCGCCCTCGCTGCGGTCGCCGCGCCGGAGCGAGCGCCGGGAATGTTCCAGGGCTTCGGCGGCGACCTCGCGCAGGCCCCGGCTGCCGAGACGCCCTCCCAGCCCGAGCCGCGCGGCCGAGTCCATGGCGGCGCTCCAGGCCGCATGGTCGATCCCGCTGCCGGCGTCGAGCGCCGCGTCGAGCGCCGCTTCGCCGTACAACGTTCCTGTCCAGAACGCCGGGACGGCGAAGGCCCGATCGTCGGGCTGCAGGTCGGCGCTGCGCACCTCGAGGTAGGTGTAGCTGCGGACCTGCGTGAAGATGCTCGAACAGTGCGTGACCCAGTCCTCCAGCTCCAGCGCGTGGCCCGCGGGACCCTCGAGCAGTTGCCGGAAGGTCGATCCGTCCGGGAGGACGAGGTCCGGGCCCCGGCGCCGGAAGAGCAGGGGCACGTCGAGCACCCAGTCGATCCAGCGCTCGATGCCGAAGTCGGCCTCGAACACGATCGGGGGCAGGCCGCAGCGGTCGTCGTCGGTTTCGCGCCAGATCGCCTGGCGGAAGGAGTGGAAGCCGCTGTCCGCGCCGTCGACCCGGCGCGAATTGGCGAACATGGCGGTCGCCACCGGCGCCAGGACCGCCGCCGCACGGAACTTGCGCGCCCAGTCGGCAGCGTCGGCAAAGTCGAACGCGCAGTGGATGCTGGCGGTTTGCGTCATCATGCGATGGGCCAGCGCCCCCCGGGCGCCCAGCCGGTCGCGCATGATCCGGTAGCGCGCCTTGGGCATCCAGGGCATGTCCAGGACTTCGTGCCGGGGGTCGACCGCCTCGTCGAGCCAGGCGATGCCCAGGCTCGACCCCGCCTCCCGCAGCACTTGGAGGTGCTCGGCCAACGCCCGTTCGAGCCGGGCCAGCTCGCGGTAGGGCGGGGACGACCATTCCACCTGCCCGCCGGGCTCGAGCGAGATCGAGCCCCAGGGGGCGTCGATGCCGATCGGACAGCCGTCCTCGAGCACCAGCTGGCCCCCCCGTCGTTCCTGGATGAAGTCGAGCACGGCACGGACCGTCGGGGCCTCGCCGTCGTAGGGGATGGGGCGGCCGTCGGACAGGCGCCGTCCCATCTTCTCCACTTCCAGCCCGACCCGCCAGGCCGGTCGTGGCACGGCCGCGCGCAGGAAGTAGTCCAGCAGCACGTCGCGGGACAAGCGGCTGCCGGCACTAGACATGACGCTAGTCTACATGGTGGCGCCATGGACGGGCCTCCTGGCCCGCTCGAACCCAAGCGCCGTTTCGTGCCGCGCTCTTGGCCGCGGCGCGGGTCCCCCCAGCCCCGCCCAGGGCTGCCCCTCGGCTCGCGAAAAAGCAACACTCTCCGCACCGCCATGGGGCCGGCTGACGCGGCGGGGCGCCCCCGGCTACACTGCCGCGCCATGAACGGCCAGGAGCAGTACGCGCGGATGCAGGGTGCCCGGCGCGCGTTCGGCGACGGCAGCCGCACGTTGATGATCGGCCAGTCGCCGATCCTGATCGAAGGGCTGGACCGCTCGCGCTCGGCCGAGCTGGGCCGGCGCTGGGGTGGTTTCCTGCGGCGGACGGCTCCCGCGCCAGCGAGCGTCACCGTGCGCCTGTTCTGCGGAGGGCCCGGCGTATGGCTGGACGAGCCGCGCCCGGGCGAGAACTATCGAGTGGAACTCGTCAGCGCCGGCGCCGAGCGACTGGTCTCCTCCTATCATTTCGCCATCGCGGCGGGTCCGGGCCCGCGCGCCTGGAGCGTCGCCATCACCGACGACCCGAGCGAGCCCTTGGAGCGCATCCTCGACAACGTCTTGCGCTTCGTCGTCGCGCACCTGGCCGCCAGTTCCGGGGGTTTCGCGCTGCACGCCGCCGGCGTCCTGCGCGACGGACGGGCCTACCTCTTCGCGGGACCGTCGCGCGCGGGCAAGAGCACCGTGCTGCGGCTTCTCGGCCCGGAGACGAGTCTGGGTGACGACCTGGCGCTCGTGCTCCCCGACGGGGAGCGCTGGAGTGCGCCGGCCCTGCCCTTCGACAACTCGGAGCGCGCCCCCGCCCAGCCCCCTCCCGGACTCTACCCCGTGGCCGGCATCTGGCGGCTCTACCAGTCGACCACGACGCGGGTCGAGCGGCCCGCGCCCGATCGCGCCATCGCCTCGCTTGTCGGTTGCGCCGCGCAGCCCTGGACCATGCCGGAGCTGTCGCAAGCTCTGCTCGCGCAAGCCGGATCCTACGTCGCGCGCGGAGGCTTTCACCATCTGCACTTCACGCGGGACGCCGAGTTGTGGAGCGTTCTGGTGTAGTGCTCGGCGCGACGGGCGTTGACTTTGGCCGCCTTCGGCCGTACACGAGACCGGGGCGCGCGCGAGCCCCGGCGCCCCCACATGCGGGGGGCGAGTTGCGCGAAGAGGTGCGAATGGGCACGCACGACGTCAAGGGACTCTCGGAAGGGAACGAGCGCCGCGTTTTCATCCGCAGCGTGCTGAACGACCTGCGGGCCCTGGAGATGATGAACCTCGACCCGGTCGAGTTCGGCGGCGATTGCTCGAGCGGCATGGAACGCCGGCTGAACGAACTCCTGGCCAAGGCCGGCACCTTGGCCCGCGAAGCAGGCGTCGAGATCGTGCTGACGGGCATCCTCCCCACGTTGCGCCATTCCGATCTGGGTCTCGACGAGCCGATCGAGAGCATGCGGCACAATGGCATCTCGTGCCTGCCGGTGGTCAAGGGCGACCGCCTGGTGGGCCTGATCACCGAGCGCGACCTGATGGACGTGGCGGCCGAGCTCCTCGAGGAGCCGTTGAAGCCGTGAGGGGAGAGACGATGGAGGAGAATTCCGACTGCCACGGGCCATCCCGGGAGTTGCCGAGGATCCTCGGCCGGCTGCGGGGCGAGCGCCCCGGCCCGACCCTGGTCGTAATGGCCGGGATCCACGGCAACGAGCCCGCGGGGATCGTGGCGGCAGGCCAGGTGCTGCAGTGGCTCGGGGAAAGGCGGCCTCAACTCTGCGGCGAGCTGACTTTCCTGGCCGGCAACCTGCCGGCGTTGCGCCGAAACGTGCGCTTCATCGATCTCGACCTCAACCGCCAGTGGACCTCGGACCGGATCGCCGAGGCCTGCAAGTCGGAGGCGCGGGCCGGCGACCCCGTGGAGCTGGGCCAGCAACGCGAACTCCTGGCGACGCTGCGCGGCATCATCGGCTCCGCTCGCGGCCCGCTGTACTTCATCGACCACCACACCAGCTCGGCCGACGGCCCTCCGTTCCTGACGATCGGCGACACGTTGCGCAACCGCCGCTTCGCCCGCTCCTTCCCGCTGCCGCTGATCCTGGGGCTCGAGGAGCAGGTCGACGGCGCGCTGCTCGAGCTGCTCAACAACCACGGGCTGGTCACGATGGGCGTGGAAGCCGGGCGTCACGATGCGCGGGAGTCCGTGGCCCACCACCGGGCGGTGATGTGGTTGGCGCTCGTCGCTTCCGGCGTGCTGCCAGAGGTACAGGCCCCGGAGCTGGCGTCCCAGCGCGCGCTGTTGAGCCAGGCCAGCCGCGGCGTGCCTCCTGTCGTCGAAGTGCGGCACCGGCACGCCATCGTCGAAGGGCAGGGGTTCCGCATGCTGCCCGGTCACGTCAGCTTCCGACCGATCCGCAAGGGCGACCTCTTGGCCCACGATCAGAACGGCGAGATCCGGGCCAAGCAAGACGGGCTGATCCTGCTGCCGCTCTACCAGCAGCGCGGGGAGGAGGGGTTCTTCATCGGTCGGGAGGTGCGTCCGTTCTGGCTGCGCGTCTCGGCGCTGTTGCGCGGGCTCGAGATCGCCGGGCTGATGCGCTTCCTGCCCGGAGTGCGCCTCGATCCCACGAACGGCGAGGTGTTGATCGTCGACACCCGCGTGGCGCGCCTCTATCCTCTGGAGATCTTCCACCTGCTGGGATTCCGCAAGTTGCGGCGGGTCGGCGCCGACCTCGTCGTCAGCCGGCGCCGCCACGACGTCGAGGCCCCGCCTCGCATCTCCTTCTGCTAATCTCCCCGTCTCGCCGCGCGGCCGAGTCGGGAGGTGGGAGAGGTGGAGAAGAAGCGGGAGTGGCTGGCCGGGGAGCGCATCGCCCCGGCTCCGATCGGCAAGGGATCGCGCGTCTCCGAGCTGGTCGACGGCGCGTTCCTGGCCTACAACGCGGGCAAGCTGAAGACCGCCGCCCGACTGTTTTCCGAGAAGATGCTGGCGGACGATTGTCGTGTCGGCCTCAGCCTGTCGGGGGCCCTGACGCCTGCGGGGCTGGGCCGCTCGGTGCTGATCCCCCTGATCCGCAACGGTTTCGTGGACTGGGTCGTCTCCACCGGCGCGAACCTGTATCACGACGTGCACTTCGGGCTGGGGCTGGCCATGCACCGCGGCAGTCACGAGCTGGACGACCGCGTCCTGCGCGAGGACGGCGTGGTGCGGATCTACGACGTCCTGTTCGACTACGAGGTGCTGCTGCGCACGGATGCCTACCTGCGCGAGGTCATGCAGGCCCGGGAGTTCCAGGGCGAGATGTCGACGGCGGAACTGCACAACCACCTGGGGCGTTTCCTGGCCGCCCGCGAAGACGAGCTGGGCCTGCTCGACAGCTGCGTGCTGAGCGCCGCCTATCGCTGCGGCGTGCCGTGCTACGTCTCCTCGCCCGGCGATTCGTCGATCGGGATGAACGTGGCCGAGCTGTGGCTGGACGGCCGGGGCCCGCGCATCGACGTGGCGCGGGACGTCAACGAGACGGCGGCGATCGTCTACGAGGCGCAGAAGACGGGGCGGATGTCCGGCGTCTTGATCCTGGGTGGCGGCTCGCCCAAGAACTTCGTGCTGCAGACGGAGCCGCAGATCCAGGAAGTTCTGGGGCTCCCTGGCCGTGGCCACGACTATTTCGTGCAGATCACGGACGCGCGCCCCGACACGGGCGGACTGTCGGGGGCGACGCCGAGCGAGGCCGTCTCGTGGGGCAAGGTCGATCCCGACAAGCTGCCGGACAGCGTCGTGGTCTACTGCGACACGACGATCGCCGCCCCCTTGCTGCTGGCCTATGCCCTCGATCGGCGCGCGCCGCGGCCGCCGAGCCGTCTCTACGACCGGCGGGCCGAGCTACTCGACCTGTTGCGCGCGGACTACGAGGGAAGAACGCCGTCCGCGTGACGGCTACTTGATGGTCCAGGTGTTGCCGGAGGCGAGCGCCCGGGCCAGATCGCCCCGGCCCCGGGCCGCCGTGATCTCGTCGATCTGCCGCCGCATGCCGCTGTCGAAGGTCGGCACCGTCACGCGCCGCAGGATGCCGACGGGCACGGGGAACTCCGGCGGTTCGAGCGCCGCCAGCATCGCCGTGTAGCCCAGGGGGCCCTGCTCGTCGTGGACCAAGAGATCCTGCTCGGTCACGCCGCCGCCGAGCCGCACGACCTCGGGTCGCTGGCGGCTGTCGAGCCGGATGCCACGATCTCGCCCCTTGCCGAACAGGAGCGGCTGGCCGTGCTCGAGCACCAGCGAGTTCTCCTCCCGCCCTTCCTTCTCGCGGAACGACTTGAAGGCGCCGTCGTTGAAGATGTTGCAGTTCTGGTAGATCTGCACGAACGAGGTGCCCTGGTGCGTCTGCGCAGCGGTCAGCACTTGCTTGAGGTGCGGCGTGTACACGTCCACGCTGCGGGCCACGAAGGTGGCGCCGGCGCCCAGGGCCAAGACGAGCGGGTTGAACGGGCGGTCGATCGAGCCGAAGGGCGTCGACTTGGTCTTCTTGCCGGTTTCGGAGGTCGGCGAGTACTGACCCTTGGTCAGGCCGTAGATGCGGTTGTCGAACAGCAGCAGGTTGAGGTCCACGTTGCGGCGCATGACGTGGATCAGGTGGTTCCCGCCGATCGACAGCGCGTCGCCGTCGCCGGAGACGATCCACACCGAGAGGTCGGGGTTGGTGAGCTTGATGCCGGTGGCGATCGCCGGCGCGCGGCCGTGAACCGTGTGAAAGCCGTAGACGTTCATGTAGTACGGGAAGCGGCTGGCGCAGCCGATACCGGAGACGATCACGAACTTCTCCCGCGGGATGCCCAGCTCGGGCAGCAGCTGCTGCGTGGCGCTGAGGATCGCGTAGTCGCCACAGCCCGGGCACCAGCGGACCTCCTGGTCCGTGGCGAAGTCCTTCTTCGAGAGCTTGGTCGTCCCGCTCACGCTGCTCATCGTGGATCCCCCCCGGTCAGCTCCAGGATGCGCTCCTCGATTTCCGCGGCACTGAAGGGCAGCCCCTGGATCTTGTTCTGCCGCTCGATCGGCACGAGGTAGCGCCCCTGCAGCAGCAGGGCGAGCTGTCCCAGGTTCAGCTCGGGAACGAGAACGCGGTCGTAGCGGGCCAGGACTTCGCCCAGATTGCGCGGCAGCGGGGAAAGGTGGCGCAGATGTAGCTGGCTGACTCGCCGGCCCGTCGCCCGCGCGCGGCGCACCGCGCTCGTGATCGCTCCATAGGTCGAGCCCCAGCCCACGACCAGCAGGCCGCCGCGCAGTTCCCCCTCGGGCTCCGCCAGCGGCAGCTCGTCGGCCACGCGCGCGACCTTCTCGGCGCGCAACCGCACCATGCGCTCGTGGTTCTGCGGGTCGTACGACACGTGGCCCGCCCCGTCGCTCTTCTCCAGCCCACCCACGCGGTGCTCGAGCCCGGGCGTGCCCGGCAAGGCCCAGGGCCGGGCCAGCGTGCGCGCGTCCCGTTCATAGGGCAGGAATCCGTCGGGGCTGGTCTGGAAGGTCACGGGAAAGGGGGCCAGTTCGTCCACGACGGGCAGGCGCCAGGGCTCCGCGCCATTGGCGATGAAGCCGTCCGACAGCAGGATCGCGGGCGTCATGTGGCGAACCGAGAGTCGACAAGCCTCGTAGGCCGTCTCGAAGCAGTCGGCCGGTGATCTCGCGGCGAGCACGATGCAGGGCGCTTCGCAGAAGCGGCCGAAGACCGCTTGCAAGAGGTCGGCCTGCTCGGTCTTGGTCGGCATGCCGGTCGAGGGACCCGCGCGCTGCACGTCGACCACGACCAGCGGGAGCTCGACCATGATCGCCAGGGTCAAGAGCTCGGCCTTGAGCGCCATGCCCGGCCCGCTCGTCGAGGTGATCCCCAGCGAGCCCGCGAACGATGCGCCGATCGCGGCGCCGATGGCGGCGATCTCGTCCTCGGCCTGGAAGGTGATCACGCCGAAGTTCTTGAACAGCGACAGCTCGTGCAAGAGGTCGGAGGCGGGCGTGATCGGATACGAGCCTTGAAACAGCGGTAGCCCGCTCCGCGTCGACGCGGCGACGAAGCCCAGGGCCATGGCCTGGTTTCCCGAGATGCTGCGGTAGGTGCCCGGTTCGAGCTTGGCCGGAGGAACCTTGTAGGTGCTGCGGAACTGTTCGGTCGCCTCGCAGAAGGCGACGCCGGCCTTCAGCGCGTTCAGGTTGGCTTCGACCAGCTTGGGCTTGCCGGCGAACTTGTGCTCGATCCAACGCGCGGTCACGTCGAGGGGCCGGTTGTACAAGTGGTACATCATGCCCAGGGCAAAGAAGTTCTTGCAGCGGTCGACCGTCTGCGTCGGCAGGTCGCTCGTGGCCAGGGCCGCGCGGGTCAGGCGGGTCACCTCGACCTTGAACACCTGGAAGGCGTCGACCGTTCCATCGTCGAGGGGGTTCGCCGCGTAGCCGGCCTTGCGCAGGTCCGTCTCCCTGAACGAGTCGACGTTGACGATCAGGATTCCGCCGGCCCGCAGGTCGGAGAGGTTGGTCTTGAGCGCCGCGGGGTTGAAGGCGACGAGCACGTCCGGACGGTCTCCCGGCGTGAACACCTCGTCCGATGCGAACTGGATCTGGAACCCGGAGACGCCGGGCAGCGTGCCCGCGGGCGCGCGGATCTCGGCGGGGAAATCGGGAAGCGTGGCCAAGTCGTTGCCCACCGAAGCGGTGGTCGAGGCGAACTGGTTGCCGGTGACCTGCATGCCGTCGCCGGAGTCGCCGGCGAAACGGATTACCACGCGCTCCAGGATCTGTGCCGGTTCGCGCGGCAGGCTGGGCAGACCGGCTTCAGAACTCATTGCAAAGTGGCATTATGCTCCACGGACGGCTTTCCCTCCAGCGCGCCCGCCGGCTGGTGCCGGTTCGCTTCGAGCCCTGGCCCACGGGACCTCCGAGCGTGCGCCGGTTCTTCCCGAACCGGAAGCGCGTTCGCCGGGCCGCAGCGCGAAGAACGGAAGCGACCCGCCCGCCGGCCGCTGTTTCATGAACCCCCGCCCACCGGCCGGCGCGAGACCCCGCGGCGGCGGCCGGGTCAGTTGGTCTCGGACAGCCGGCGACGCAGCCAGACCAGGCGGCCTTCGACCGAGCGGGTGTCCGGAGCGTCCGGGGCGAGCGACAGGTATTGCTCGAGGTCGGCGATGGCGGCTCCGGGGCGGCCCAGCCGGGCCTGCAGGAAGCCCCGATCGCGGATCTCGCTCGAGTCCTCGGGGGAGACCAGGAGCAGCCGCTCGACGACCGTCAACGCCCGGGAGTAGTCCGAGCGCCCAAGGTAGGCGTACTTGAGATTCGTCAGCAGGCGGGCCAGCATCGCTCGGTCCGTCGTGCCCTCGAGGTACTCGCTGCGGAAGAGCCAGCCGCGGCCGGTGGAACGGGCGACCAGCTGCTTGCAGTCCTCGTGACTGATCACCCGGCCCTGGTGGAACGGGTCGACCAGGATCGCCCGACCAGCGTAGGCCACGCGGGTCACGAAATGTCCGGGCAGCCCCACACCGCGCGCTTCGAACCCCGCCGCCCGCGCCAGCTCGATGAACAGGATCGACAGCGTCAACGGGATGCCCAGCCGCCGGTCAAGCACTTCGTTGAGGTAGGAGTTGCGCGGATCCCCGTACTGGTCGTGATTGCCGCGAAAGCCCAGCTCCTCGTAGAGGTACGCGCGCAGCCCGTCGAGGCGCGCGAAGGGGTTCGAGATCGCCTGGACGCGTCGCGATCCCTCGGCGCAGATCAGCCGCAGGCGATCGCCGTACTGCCCGACGTCGAGGTTCGCGTATTCCTCGGCCGCGATCCACAGGGCGGTCTCGACGAGGTCGAGCGGGCCCGAGGCGGCCAGCAACCCCGCCAGCTGGCGCCGTGCGCGTTCGCGATGATCGCGGCACATCAATTCCAAGGCGGGCCTCCCGTCTCACCCCGAAAAACCCGACTCACGCGGCAGCGGGTGGCGGAGCACCCTAAGGGTACGGCCGCCCCGCGCCGCATGCCAGAAACGAATCCCTCGAAGGCGCGGGGCATCCGAGCCGAGGCGAACCCTCTCCCGCGGGCGCGTTCAGCGCGCCGTGGCCAAGATGCGCTCGGTCAGTCCGGGGGTGGCCGGCAGGTGTCCCTTCTCGACCAGCCGGGGCACGACGGGGATCCAGAGCGGATTCATGGCGAAGGCCCGACCGAACAGGGGCAGCGCGTCGGCCACCCGCTCGTTCACGACCAGCGTGACCGCATGCCAGAAGACGAACTCGTCGTTGTCCGGGATCAGCCCCTCCGCGGCGGCGTAGCGCTCGAGCGCCAGCGCCATGTCGCCGTCCGCCATGGCCTCGTCCCCCTGGTTCATCAGGTCGTAGGCTCGGTGCAGCCGCAGCAGGCGGCGCAGCTCGGCCAGGGGCTGGGGGTGATCCTCCACCCGCAGGTCGACCCGTCGGTCGCTCCACGGCTCGGCGCTGGCCCGGGCCCGCACGACGAGCAGCGCCGCCGACTGGCGACCGCGAACGTCGCCACCGGCCCGCTGGGCCGCCTCGAGCGCGACGAGCATCCGTTCCGCGAGCGGACCCGTCGCCGCCTCGTAGGCGGCGGCCATGGCCTGCGGGACGTCGTCCGTCAGCATCAGGTTGGCCTGGACCGAGTAGCCGTCGCCCGTCAGGTGCCCGGCGCCGGGAATGCAGGCCTGTCCGGTGTGGGCGGCCACGCGCCCCCTGGCGTCGACGAACGCCACCTGGCGCACGGCGGAGGCGTCGTCCAGGGCCAGCAGGGCGGCCAGCGCCTCGGCCGGGGCCGCGCCCTCCCGCAGCGCCTGCAATCCGAGCGGGCCGTACGAGACCCTGACGAAGGACTGGGTCGCCACCGCGCCCACGCCGGCCTCGGCCCAAGGCACGACGGACCCCACGGAAAACCAGTGGCTCTGGACGGCCACTCCCAGGTCGCCGGTCGCAGAATCCCGGGCCACGATCGAATAGGTGGCGACGGGACGGAAGGGGGCGACGGGCTCGGCGAGGCTGAAGGACGCCGACAGAACGAGGGCCGCGCACGACAGGGTCTGGGCCCAGCCCGATCTCGCCGCGCTCGCGGCTTCGAGGTTCACGACTACGACTCCGGGCCCGGGCGCCGGCGCCGACCCGAGGCTTCGCGGCGGCCACGGCCCCCGCGGCCGCCCCTGGCCGCGGGCATCAGCTCGTCCACGCGCACGCCCCGCGGGACCAGCCGCTCTTCTTCGGGGGGCGATGCAGGAGGCGTGGTCGCTCCGTCCGTCGCCGCGGGTCGCGAGCGCCGCCGGCGCCGCCGCTTGCGCCGCGGTGGAACAGCGCCCGGCTCCGCCAGGGGCCCGGCGCCGCCGGTCGCTTTCGCGTCGTCCGCGCCACCGCTCGGGGGCACCGCCGACGGCCGGTTCGCGCCGGCAACGACGGGGCCGACGGCGTCGTCCGCGCCGGCGTCGGATTCCCGCGGCGGCAGCTCGGGCCGCTCGTCGCGCCGCCGCCGCCGCCGCCGCCGCCGTTTCTCCGCGGGCTCGGCGGCTGGATCGGGGGGCGGGACTTCGGGGAGGACGGTGGGTCCGCCCGGGCTGGCCGCGGGCGCCGCCGGCCCCGGCGCAGGTCGGGCGGGGGGTCCCTCGTGCCGGGTCGGGCCGGCCGCCCCGCGCTCCTCGCGCGGGAAGGTCTCGATCTCGGCCTCGTGGCGCAGCAGTCGCGCTTGCGGCTCGAAGCCCAGTCGCAGATCGTGGCGCCGCTCGACCAGCGACAGCTCGTCGCGCTTGTTGTTGAGGATCCAGTCGGCGACGTCGGGCGGCACGCGCAGCACGGCGCGGCCGATATCGGCGCGCGCCGTGCGAGTCTGGAGCTTGCGCAGGGCCGCGAGCGCCGCCGACTCGAGGTTCTTGATCAGCCCGTAGCCTTCGCAGGTGGGGCAGGTGGCGTAGGTCGCGGACATCTTGGCCGCCTTCAGCCGCTGCCGCGCGATCTCCATCAAACCCATCTTGGACAGCCGCGTCATGTCGTGACGCGCCTTGTCCCCCTTGAGCGCCGTGCGCATGGCTTCCTCGACCTTCTTGTTGTTCTTCGGCGCCGCCATGTCGATGAAATCGATGACGATCAGCCCGCCGAGGTCCCGCAGCCGCAACTGGCGCGCGATTTCCGACGCCGCCTCGATGTTGGTCTGCAGCGCGTTGTCCTCCGCGTCGCCCGTGCGGCGCGAGCGAGCGCTGTTGACGTCGATCGCGGTCAGGGCCTCGGTCCCGTCGATCACGATCTCGCCGCCGGAGGGGAGCGAGACGCGGCGCTGGTAGATCGACTCGATCTGTTCCTCGAGGTTGAACTTGCTGAACAGCGGCCGCTCGCCGGCGTACAGGCGCAGGGTCTTTGCCCGATTGGGCATGACGTCGCTGACGAACGCCAGCGCCTTGTTGTATGTCTCGCGGCTGTCGATCCAGACCTCGTCGACGTCCAGGCTCAGGTGGTCGCGAATGGTGCGGATGACCAGGTCCGCTTCCCGGTAGACCAGCGCCGGGAATTCGGCCGCGGCCGAGGCCTTCTGGATCGATTGCCACAAGCGCAGCAAGTAGCGCAGGTCGCGTTGCAGCTCGAGCTTGGTCTGGCCCATTCCCGCCGTGCGCACGATCAACCCGAAGCCCTCGGGCGGCAGCAGCTCGTCGGCGATCTTCCTCAACCTCTCGCGCTGCTCCGGATCCTCGATCTTGCGCGAGACCCCCGCGTTGTCCACGCCGGGCATCAGGACCAGGAACCGTCCCGGCAGCGAAAAATACGTGCTGACCGTGGGCGGCTTTTCCGCGAACGGCTCGCGCACGACCTGGGCCAGCAGCCGCTGTCCGGGACGCAGGTGCTGCCCGATGCGCCCGGCCTTGCGGTTCTCGTCGCGGACCGGCAGCAGGGTGAAGTTGACCTCGTCGAGCGGCAGGAAGCCTTTCAGCTCCGGCGAGAGCTTGAGGAACGCCGCCTCCAGCGAGGGGTGGACGTTCTCGACGACGGCGTTGTAGATGTTGCCCTTGATCTGCGCGCGATTGATGGTCTCGATCTCATAGGTCTCGAGCACGCCGTTGTCGACGACCGCGACGCGCGACTCCTCGACGTGCGTCACGTTGACGAGCATGGCCTTGGACATGACGGGTAGGTTTTCTCCTGGCCGGAACCGCGGGGAGGCGGCCGGCGGCCCTCCGGTGCCTGGCCGTGCGGCGGCCGGCTGCTGCCACTCTTGGGTCCCCGAGGCCTCCTTCAGGCGGCGAGGGCGACGGCCCGCGCGCGGCCCGGCCTCACGGGGAGGACCGGGCGTCGATGCATCTCGCTTCCTGGGGGCAGGTGTTCATGAACGAGGGGTCGCCGACTATACCACACGGACTTCCGGCGGGTCGCGCCTTCGCTATAATCCGTCCCCGCACGCCCTGCGGGTTCGTGCCGGAGAAGCGAGCCATGTCCCGACGCATCGTGCGCATCGCCAACGGCCAGGGATTCTGGGGCGACTCCCCGGACGCGCCGGCCCGGCTCGTCGCGGGGGGACCCCTCGACTATCTCACGCTCGACTATCTCGCGGAAGTCACGATGTCGATCCTGCAGAAGCAGAAGCGGCGCGATCCGGGGCTGGGCTACGCGACGGACTTCGTCGACCTCGTGCGGGAGATCCTTCCCACGGTTCTCGATCGCGGCGTGCGCATCGTGGCCAACGCGGGCGGGGTCAATCCCGAGGCCTGTCGCAAGACGCTGGTCGAGATCGCGCGCGCGCAAGGGGCCCAGGGGCTGAAGATCGCCACGGTGCGGGGCGACGACATTCTCGACCGCCTCGACTCGCTCCTGGCTTCAGGCATCGCTCTCGAGAACATGGACGACGGCCGGCCGCTGGCCGAGATCCGCGACCGCGTGCTCTCGGCGAACGTCTACCTGCACTCGTTCGCGGTGGCCGAGGCGCTGAGCCGCGGCGCGCGCATCGTCGTCTCGGGTCGGACGACGGACCCCGGGCTCGTGCTCTCGCCGCTGATCGCGGAGTTCGGCTGGCCGCGCGACGCCTGGAACCTCCTGGCCGCGGGCACGGTGGCCGGTCACATCGTCGAGTGCGGCGCGCAGTGCACGGGGGGCAACTTCTCGCGCTGGTGGGAGGTCGACGGCTGGGATCGCCTGGGCTATCCCGTGCTCGAGCTGGCGGCCGACGGCACCTTCGTCGTCACCAAGCAGGAGGGTAGCGGCGGGCTGGTCACGATCGACAGTGTGGCCGAGCAACTGCTCTACGAGCTGGGCGAGCCGTCGCGCTACATCACTCCCGATTGCGTGGTCGACTTCACCTCGATCCGGCTGGAGCAGGTCGGACCGGACCGCGTCGCGGTCTCCGGGGTCCGGGGCGCTCCCGCGACCGAGGCCTACAAGGTGTCGATCTCCTACCTCGCCGGCTACAAGGCCACGGGGCAGCTCACGATCAGCGGCCCCGACGCGCTGGCCAAGGCGCGCGTCTGTGCCGCCGCGCTGTGGGGCCGGCTGGCTCGAGCGGGGCTGGCCTTCGAGCACAGCTCCACGGAATACCTCGGCCTGGATTCTTGCCACGGGCCGATCACCCCGCCTCCGGACGTGCTCAACGAGGTCGTGCTGCGCGTCGGCGTGCGCGATGCGGACCGGGCCAAGGTCGATCGCTTCGGGCGTGAACTGGCGCCGCTCGTGACCTCGGGTCCCCCGGGCGTCACCGGATTCGCCGGCGGGCGGCCGAAAGCCACCGAGGTGCTGGGCTACTGGCCTGCCCTGATCCCCAAGCGGCTGGTCGAGCCCCAGATCGCCGTGGAGGAAGTACGTTGAAGGAGATCCCGCTGTATGCCATGGCCCACGCGCGATCGGGCGACAAGGGGGAGGCGTCGAACGTCGGCGTCCGGGCCTACGACGAGCGGGGCTACGAGATCCTGCGCGCCTGGCTGACCGCCGAGCGCGTCGCGCGGCATTTCCGGGGCATCGTGCTGGGCCGCGTCGACCGGCACGAGCTGCCCAACCTGCGCGCGCTCAACTTCATCCTCCACGACTCGCTGGGGGGCGGAGGCTCGGCCAGCCTCAAGAACGACGCGCAGGGCAAGACCCATGCCCAGGCCCTGTTGCGGATGACCGTCGAGGTTCCGGACGACTACGCTCCGCCGCCGGTCGGCCGACAGGGCGCGCTGGCCCCCGCGGGCGAGCTGGCGCGGCCCCCGCGAGGATCGCGGAATGGCTGAAGGGCGCCGGGCCAGGTTGGAGAGCGAGGCCGACGGCCTGCGCCTGCTGACGCTCGATCGGCCGCCGGTCAACGCACTGGGGCGGGAGCTCGTCGAGGAGCTGGGCCAGGCCCTGCTGGGGCTGGCGCGCGACGAGGAGGCCCGCTGCTTGATCGTGCGCTCGGGCGGCAAGCACTTCTGCGCGGGGGCGGATCTCAAGGAGCGGCAGGGCATGTCCCTCGAAGAGGTGCGGGCCTTCGTGCCCAAGCTGGCCGGCGTCTGTCGGGCCCTGGCCGCCATCCCCTACCCGACGATCGCGGCCGTCGCCGGCGTGGCCGCGGGCGGCGGCTGCGAGCTGGCCCTGGCCGCCGATCTGCGGATCCTGTCCGATGACGCCGAGATCGGTCTCAAGGAGACGGCGCTCGCCATCATCCCGGGCGCCGGCGGCACGCAGCGGCTGCCGCGCCTGATCGGTCCGTCGCGCGCCAAGCGCTGGATCTTCGCGGCCGAACTGCACGACGCGCAGGCGGCGGCACGGGATGGCGTGGCCGATCGCGTGGTTCCGCGAGACCGGCTCGACGAGGAAGCGCGGGCGCTGGCGCGGACCATCGCCGCCAACGGACCGCGCGCCGTGCGGCTGGCCAAGCGGGCCATCGAGGAGGGCGCGCGATTCCCACTGGACCAGGCCCTGGAGCTGGAGTGGGAGTGCTATCGGCAGACGCTCGAGACCGCGGACCGCGTGGAGGCGCTGCGAGCCTTCGCCGAGAAGCGCGCCCCCCGCTTCCGGGGCCGTTGAGCGCGCGACCTCCGCGGAGGCTAGAATACGCGGCGTCGTGCGTTACGGTCGCTTGGAATTCGAGCCGCCGCTCGTGCTGGCGCCGATGGCCGGCGTGACGGACCGCCAGTTCCGACTGGTGCTGCGCCGCGTCGGCGGCGTGGGCCTGGTGACGATGGAGTTCATCTCGTCCGAGGCGCTCACGCGGGACTCCGCGCGGACGTTGCGCATGATGCACTTCTGCGAGGAAGAGCGGCCGATCTCGATCCAGATCTACGGTAAGGATCCCCGGCGCATGGCCGAAGCGGCACGGATCGTGGAGTCGATCGGCGCCGACGTCTGCGACATCAACATGGGCTGCCCCGCGAACAAGGTCCTCAAGGGCTGCGCCGGCTGCGCGCTGATGGGAGATCTGGATCTCGCGCGCGACATCATCGCCGCCGTGCGCCGGGCGATCACGATTCCGCTCACCGTCAAGTTCCGCGCCGGGCTCCGCGACGAGCAGCTGAACTACCTGGAACTGGGCCGCATCTGCGAGGGCCAGGGCGCGCAGGCGGTAGCCCTACACCCACGCACCGCGAAGCAGATGTACCATGGGCGCGCCGACTGGAGCCGGATCGCCCGGCTCAAGCAGGCGCTGACCATCCCCGTCGTGGGCAACGGCGACGTGAACACGGCCGACGATGCGCTCGCGATGTTCCGCGACACCGGCTGCGACGGCGTGATGGTCGGCCGCGCATCGATGAAGAACCCCTGGATCTACCGGCAGATCGCCGCTCGCCTGGCCGGGCGCCGGGCCGAGGAGCCGTCGCTCGAGGACCGGCAGCAGATGATAGAGACCCACTTCCGGCTGCTCTTGGAGCAGGAAGAGCCCAAGCTGGCGCTGCACAAGCTGCGCACGTTCGCCGGCTGGTACACCCACGGCCTCCCCGGAGGGCGACAGCTGCGGCTGCAGATCGGCTCGCTCGACACGCCGGAGTCGTTCCTCGAGGCCGTGCAGCGCTTCTTCGACCTGGCGCAGGCCGCGGCGTGATCGCGACGCGATGGTGAACCGTCCCAGACAGCCTGCGGGTGGCCGAGGCCGGCCCGTGGACGGCGGGGAGTGAAGCGCATGGACCTGCCCGCGATTCAGAGCGCGCTCGTCGAGGCCGGCCTGGGCGGCTGGCTGTTTTGCGACTTCCACCACCGTGATCCGATCTCGTACCGCATCCTGGGCCTCGACGAGGCGAGCGGCACCACGCGGCGCTGGTTCTACTTCGTTCCCGCGGAAGGGCAACCCGTCAAGCTGGCGCACCGCGTCGAGCCGGGCAAGCTGGCCGCGCTGCCGGGCCGGCAGGAGCACTACCTGTCCTGGGTCGAGCTGCACGAACGCCTGGCGAGCATGGTGCAGGGGCGGGGCAAGGTGGCCATGCAGTACTCGCCGATGAACAACATTCCCTACATCTCGACCGTCGACGCCGGCACCGTCGAGCTGGTGCGGTCTTGCGGCGCGGAAGTGGTCTCGTCCGCGGATCTCGTGCAGCGCTTCGAGGCCGTGTCGGGCGATGAGGGCTACGCCAGCCACCGCGAGGCGGGCGAGGCTGTCCAGCGAATCAAGGACGAAGCATTCGGCTTGATGGACAAGGCGATCCACGATTCGGGGCCGATCTCCGAGTACCAGGTGCGCGAGTTCATCCTGACGCGCTTCCGGGAAGAAGAGCTGACGAGCGACGGGGACAGTCCCATCGTCGGTTTCAACGACCATCCGGCCGATCCGCACTTCCAGCCGACCGAGGCCGGTACCTACTTCCTGCACCATGGAGATACGATCCTGATCGACCTGTGGGCGCGCATGCTCCGGCCGCACGGAATCTACTACGACATCACCTGGTGCGGCTTCGCCGGCGAGCGGCCGCCGGCCCTGTATCAGGAGATCTTCGGGGTGGTCTGTCGCGCGCGGGACGCGGCGCTGGACTTTGCCAGGAGCAGGATCGAGGCCGGCACGCCCTGTCGCGGGTGCGAGATCGACCGCGTGGCCCGCGAAGTGGTGGACCGCGCCGGACACGGCGCGGCCTTTCTGCACCGCACGGGGCACAGTATCGGCCGACAGGTCCACGGGAACGGCGCCAACATCGACAACCTGGAGACCCGCGACGACAGGCTGATCGTGCCCGGCAGCTGTTTTTCGATCGAGCCGGGGATCTACCTCAAGGATCGCATGGCGGTCCGTTCGGAGATCGACGTCTTCGTGACCCCGGCCGGCAGCGTCGAGGTTTGCGGCCCGATCCAGCAAGAGCTGGTCCTGATCGGCTAGCGCTTCAGGGGCAGGGGTGGTCGTTGGGTCGCGGGATCCCTTGGCTGTCCGAGCCCAGGCCACCCTCCGCGCCCGAGGCGTTTCCGCTGACGAGGTAGAGGGCGACCGCGCCGCTCCCGGGAGCGACCGCGTCCACCAGGAAGGCCTGCGACAAGGCGCACCACTGCGCGGCCAGCGGATTCGATCCGGGCGCCTGCGTGTACTCGCCGGAGTCGAGCAGGGCCGCGAGCGATCCGCGATAGACGTTCCAGCTGAGGTATCCGCTCTCCTTCTGCCATTCGTAGCGGGTGGTCGTGCGCGACGTGAGATAGATCAGCCCGTCGTTCAGATCGCAGTGGTCGCCGACCTCGTCGAGGTCGAAGTCCGACTGGCCCGGGTTGAAAGTCACCGGACAGTTGTCGCAGGCGTTGCCAACGAGGTCGGAGTCGCCGTCGAGCTGGGAGGGGTTGGCCACGCCCTGGCAGTTGTCGCAGGCGTCGCCCAAGGCGTCGCCATCGCTGTTCTCCTGCCCGGCGTTGGCGTGCGCCGGACAGTTGTCGACCTCGCCGCAGATCAGGTCGCCGTCGGGGTCGTTCAACACGTCCGACGGGCACGGGTCGCAGGCGTCGCCGAGGCCGTCGTGGTCCGCATCTTGCTGCAGTGGATTGGGAGTCGAGTCGCAGTTGTCGTCGCCTCCGCAGACCCCGTCGCCGTCGCCGTCGTTTTGCGCGTCGTCGGGGCAGGGGTCGCAGAGGTCGCCCAAGCCGTCGCCGTCCAGATCGGCTTGGCCCGGATTCGATGCGGCCGGGCAGTTGTCCCAGCCGCAGGCCGAGGCCGGAAAGCCCGGATCGCCGAAGCCGTCGCCGTCGGAGTCGGTGCACGGATCGCAGAGGTCGCCCACGCGATCGCCGTCCAGATCCTGCTGTCCGGGGTTCGGCTGGTCGGGACAGTTGTCGGCGGCGCACGAGGAGGGGAATCCCGGATCGCCGAAGCCGTCGCCGTCGGAGTCGGTACACGGATCGCACGGGTTGCCCAACCCGTCCTCGTCGTAGTCGGCCTGCGCGGGGTTCGTCACCGCGGGGCAGTTGTCGCAGGCATCGCCGAAGCGGTCGAAGTCGGAGGCGAGCTGCCCCGGGTTCGGGACGTCGGGACAGTTGTCGAGGTCGCCGCAGACCCCGTCGCGGTCCAGGTCGTTCAGCGGATCCGCCGGGCAGCCGTCGCAGGCGTCGCCCAGCCCGTCCCCGTCGTAGTCGGCCTGTCCGGGGTTCGTGGCCCACGGGCAGTTGTCGCAGGCGTCGCCGCGGCCGTCCCGGTCCGAGTCGCCCTGCTCCGCGTTGCCGTCGAACGGGCAGTTGTCCGACCCATCCACCGTTCCGTCCGCGTCCGAATCCGTGCAGTCCACGGGCCCGTCCAGCCCGTCCGTGCCGATGGCCACGACCTTGAAGTAGTTCTCGCCAGCTCCCGCCGTGTAGACGAAGTGCTCGACGGCGGACGAACCGACCGGCGCGTAGGGCGGATCGACGGGGAAGTTGCAGGGGACCTCCGGCGGCAGCTCGACCGCTCCCGCGTAGATCCGATAGCGGGCGCCGCTCGTCGCCAGGCAGGAATCGGCCGGCTTCGACCAGTCGAGCCGCACGCCGTCCGGGCCCACGGGGGTCACGACCAGATCGGACACGGCATCGAGCACGTTGCAGACGAACCTGGCGCCGAAGCTCGCCGGCGCGCCCGGCGTGACGATCGTGTGCTCGAGCGGCTGGTCGTCCGTCCACGACTGCCAGCGGTAGGTGTGGCCGTCCTCGTGGAGCTGCGGGTCGACCGTGCCGATGACCCGCTCGAAGCCCACCACGCCCGTGACCTCGAGCGGCGCCTGAATCGGCTTGGTGTCGAGCGTCAGCAGCAGGTCGGGAACCGGGAGAGTCGACAACGTGAACGTCGAGAGGTTGGGGTGGATCTCCACGGACGAGCTGCCGGTCAGTTCGGCTCCCGGGCCGAGCGGCAGCCCCGTGTCCTCGACGTCGAGGCGGATCTCGTACCAGGTGTCGGGATCCGTCTCACCGCTCTTCGCGGTCTCGAACGACCCGCCGCAGTTGCCCTGGATCGGCCCCAGGAACGGATGCGTGTGCTCGTGGTGGTGGAACACGACGGTCCAGGCGAACTGCGAGCAGGGGATGCTCGATTCCTCCGGATCCAGGCCGGCGCCGGAATAGAAGATCGTCTGGCCCGCGTCGTATTTTCCGTCGTTGCGGGGGGACTCGATCGTGGTTGCGGGACGCGAGTTGCCGGAAACGATGCGAATCGAGGGCGCGATGCTGATCCCGCCGTGGCCGTCGTCGACCGTGAGCTTGGCGTACCACACGCCCGCCGGGTATTCGTGGAGCGGGTTGGCCACCGCGGCCAGGTTGCCGTCGCCCAGCTCCCACGCGTACTCCAACGGGTCGCCGTCGGGGTCGAAGGAGGCCGAGCCGTCCAGCTGGACCAGCAGCGGAGCGGGCCCGTTGTCGGGCAGGGCCTCGGAGCCGGCGATCGGCTGCTTGTTCGATCCGCCGACGAAGATGATCTTGCGGATCTGATTCTTGTTCAGGGATGCGTAGTACATCGACCCGTCGGGCCCGAAGCGCAGGAAGACGGGACGGTCGGCGGCCGTGGCCCAGGGCTCCACGGTCAAGGGCAGGTTCGAGCCGTCCAGACGCATGCGCAGGATCTCGCTCGTTCCGTAGTCCGCGAAGAAGTAGTCGCCCTCGTATTCGGGCGAGAAATCGCCGGCCTCGGCATGGTCGCCGCCGACGACGGCGAAGCTGCCCCCCGTGTGCGGGTAGCTGTGGATCGGGTAGACCACCCCGGCCTGGCCCGACGGGGCGTTGCCCTCGACGATGGACCAGCCATAGTTTCCGCCTGCCAAGCCCAGGCTGACCTCCTCCTCGATCCCGCCGCCCACGTCACCGACGAACAGGTTGCCGTCTCCGGGCTGGATGTTGCAGCGGTAGGGGTTGCGGAAGCCGTAGGCCCAGACGAGCGGGTGGCCGCCGACCCCGTCGGGCCAGGGGTTGCCGGTCGCAGGCGTCCCATCGGGGTTGAGGTGCAGGATCTTGCCGCGCAGGTCGTGCGTGTCCTGGGCCGTGGTCGAGCCCAGCGAATCGTCGCCGGTGCCGAGGACCAGCGTCCCGTCCTGGGCGAAGGCCAGGCATCCTCCGTTGTGGATCAGGTTCTCGAGCAGCGGCCCCTCGAAGACCACGGTCTCGGCGGTCAGCGTGTCGTTCGCCACGGTGAAATGCGAGAGTCGGTTGCGCGCCGGAGTCACCGAGGTGTAATAGACCCAGATCCGGTGGTTCGTGGCATAGGCCGGATCGACGACGAGGCTGGCCAGGCTGCGCTCTCCCTGGTTGCTGCCCTCGATCACCCCCGCCAGGATCAGCTGGCCCGCGCGATGGATCCAGACTTCGCGCCAGCGCGTCCCGATGAACAGGTCGCCGCCGGGCGCCCAGTCGAAGACGGTGGGCGAGCCCACGCTCGAGACGTGGACGGTCTCCTGGAAGCCAGGAGGCAGCAGGGTCGCGGTCGCCGGGGCGCAGACGGACCAAGCCACGGCGCCGCACAACGCCGCCATCCTCCTAGACGAGTGCATTCGCCCAGACAGCACCGGTATCGCCCGAATCCCTGAAGACCTGAAGAAAGACAAGCTATCTATACGGGGGAACCGCCCCGGCGCAAGGCGTTTTCGGCCCGCTCCTTGGTCCGAGCCGCCGATGCGGGTGCGGGCCCTCGACGTGGGCACAGGCCGGGCTCCGGTTGGGGGCACCCCGGTCTCGAGTCTGAAGTCACGAGAAACCACGCGCCGGTTCGGCCCGCGGGAAGTCCAGATGGAACTTCGATCCGCGGCCCAGCTCGGACTCCAGGCGCACCCGGCCACCGTGGAGCCGCATCAAGTGCTTGACGATCGAGAGACCCAGCCCCGTGCCGCCCAGGTCGCGCGAGCGACCCCGGCTCTCCTGGTAGAACCTGTGGAACACCTTGTCCAGACTCTTCGCCGGGATTCCCGCTCCTTCGTCCTCGACCTCGAGGGTGATCCAGGCGCCCGAAACCACGCCGCGGACCCGGACCCGGTCGGCGCTCTCGCTGAACTTTATCGCATTGTCGAGCAGGTTCGTCACCATCTGCTCCAGCCGGCGCCGGTCGGCGCGCAGCGGGAACAGGGCGGGCAGCTCGGAGACCAGGCCGACGCCACGGCGCTCGGCCAGCGGTTGCAAATGCTCGATGACGCCGCGCACGACCTCCGCCGCGTCGATCTCGGCGAGCTGCAAGGACACGGCTCCGGTCTCGATCAGCGACAGGTCCGTGAGATCCTCGATGAGGTCGCCCATGCGATCGGCGTGCTTGCGGATGATGCCCAGGAACCGGTCGGCCGTGGCGGGATCCCGCACGCCCCCCTCGAGCAGGTTCTCGACGAAGGCCTTGATCGAGGTCAACGGTGTGCGCAGCTCGTGCGATACGTTGGCCACGAACTCGCGACGCACGCTCTCCAGCCTCTCCAGTCGCGTGACGTCGAAGAACAGGACGATCACCACGTCCGCCGCGGCGCCGGCCCCGCGGACGAGCGGCGTCACCCGGAGCTGGAAGGCCTGCCCCGAAGCGAGTCGCAGGATCGGCGCCCGCACTTCGATGCCGCGCGCGAGCGCTGTCTCTACGTCGCGCAGCACCGTCGGGTGGCGGACGACCTCGGCCAGCGGTCGACCCTGAGGATCGAAATCGAGGTCGAGCGTCCGGCGCAGGGGACGGTTGGCCAGCCGCACGCGGCCGTCGGCCCCCACCAGCAACAAGCCCTCCTGCATTCCCTCGATCACCGACGAGAGCAGCGAGCGCTCGGCGCCCAATTCGTCGAGTCTGTCGAGCAGCGCCTGCTGCATCAGGCGCACCGCCCGGGCCAGCCTGCCGATCTCCGCGTCGTCGTCGACCGGCAGCTCCGACAGCCGCGCGCCGCGAACCGAGCGCTCGACGGCAATCGCCATGTGTTCCGCGGGCCGCGACAGGCGGCGCAGGGCGGCGTAGGCCAGGGCCAACACCAGCAGCATCGCGAGCGCCATCACCGCCGCCAGCATCGCGACGTCGCCCGCCGCGACGCCCCGGTCGCGGACCGCGCTGCGCATCACGGCGACCGCGGCGCCGGTCGACAGGGTCGCGCCGACCATGGACGCCAGGACCAGTCCCCACAGCGCGCGGCGCCGGACCCTCAATCGTCGCCTCGGAGTCGATAGCCCACGCCGATCACGGTCTCGATGAGCGCCGCAGCGCGCTGGCCCAGCTTGAGGCGCAGCTGCCGCACGTGGACGTCGACCGTCCGCGGCATGGCGGGGTGTCCGGGACCCCAGACGCGCTCGAGCAACTGCTCGCGCGACGAGACCCGTCCGGGCCGGCGCAGCAGGTCGGCCAGGAGGTCGAACTCCTTGCGGGTCAGCGCGACCTCTCCTCCGTCGACCGTGACCCGACGCCTGGATTCGTCCAGCTCCACGCCGTCCCGGGTCAGAATCTCCGGTCGATCGAGCGTGGTGCGCGCCCGCCGCAGCAGCGCCTGGACCCGGGCCACGACCTCCTTGACCGAGAACGGCTTGGTGATGTAATCGTCGGCACCCTGCCCCAGCCCGGCGAGCTTGTCGGCCTCCTCGACGCGGGCCGTGATCATGATGATCGGCACCGTCGACGTGGTCTTGCCGCTGCGCAGCCGCCCGCAGACGCCCAGGCCGTCGATGCCGGGCAGGTTCAGGTCGAGCAGCACGACGTCGGGCACCTCGCGCAGCGCTTCGCGTAGCGCCGATTCGCCGTCCTGGGCCACCCGGACGTTGAAGCCCGGCTCCTTCTCCAAGGCGTACCGCAGGGACAACCCGATATCGCGGTCGTCCTCCACGATCAACACGCGAGTCATCGCGTCGCGCTCATCGGTGTGGAGAGTGCTTGATCACGCGAGCCTCGGCCATGAACACGACCTGCTCGCAGATGTTGGTGGCCTGGTCGGCGATACGCTCGAAGTACTTGGCGATGAAGGTCAGCCGCAGCGCGCGGGAAACGATCTCGGGGTTCTCCATCATGTGCGCGAGCAGCACGCGAAAGGTCTGTTCCATCCGCGCATCGACCTCGTCGTCCATCTCGATCACGGTCCGGGCGGCCCGCGAGTCCCGGCGGACGAACGCGTCCAGCGCCAGGCGCACCATCTCCTGCGCCCGTTCGGCCAAGAGAGGCATGTCCACGAGCGCGGGCAGCGCAGGCTCGTCGTTCAACTCGCGGACGCGTTCGCCGACGTTGACTGCGTGATCCGCGACGCGCTCGAGGTCGGGTGTGATCTTCATGGCGGTCGTGATGAAACGCAGGTCGCGGGCCAGCGGCTGGTTGCGGGCCAGCACCTCCATGCACAGATCGTCCAGCTCCAGCTCGAGCCGGTCGATCTCGGCGTCGCCGCGAATCACCTCGTCGGCGAGGTTCGAGTCGCGGTCGATCAGGGCGCGGATCGACTTGCCGATCGCTTCCTCCACCATGCCTCCCATGCGCAGAAGCTTGGTGGAGATCGACTCCAGCTGACGTTCGAAGTTGTGATGGGTATCCGACATGGGCGCTCCGCTCCCGAACCCGAAGGGTTCGCGTTTCGGACAGATGAACATCCCGAGGGCCAGCCCCCGAGATGCGGCTGAGCCAACCTCGGACCGGCACTAGCCGAATCGGCCCGTGATGTAGTCCTCCGTCTGCTTACTCGCGGGGTTGATGAACAGTCGCTCGGTCTCTTGGTACTCGACGAGGCTGCCCAGGTACAGCAGGGCAGTGTAGTCCGAGATGCGGGAGGCCTGCTGCATGTTGTGGGTCACGATCACCAGCGTGTAGCGTTCCTTGAGCTCCAGCATCAGCGCCTCGATCCTGGCCGTGGCGATGGGATCGAGGGCCGAACATGGTTCGTCGAGCAGGATCACTTCGGGCTCGACCGCCAGCGCCCGGGCGATGCACAGTCGTTGCTGTTGCCCGCCGGACAGTCCGAGGGCGCTGTGCTCCAGTCGGTCGGCGACCTCGCCCCACAGCGCGGCGCCGCGCAAAGCCTGTTCGACGATCTCGTCGAGCCGCCGGCGCTGCCGAATGCCCTGGATTCGCGGCCCGTAGGCGACGTTGTCGTAGATCGACTTGGGGAACGGATTCGACTTCTGGAACACCATGCCGATGCGCTTGCGCAAGGCGTTCACGTCGACGTCATGGGCGTGGACGCTCCGGCCCTCGAAATGGATCTCACCCTCGACGCGCACGCCGTCGATCAGGTCGTTGAGCCGGTTGAAGCAGCGCAACAGCGTGGACTTGCCGCAGCCGGACGGTCCGATGAACGCCGTGATCTTCCTCCTCCGGATGGTCAGGGCAATGTCGGTGAGGGCCTGGCTCCGCCCGTACCACAGCGACAGCGAGCGCACCTCGAGCACGGGATCGTCGAAGCGCAAGCCCAGCGCGCTGTCCGCGGCGCCACCCGCGCCCGCGGGTCTGGCCGCAGCGCCGGGGGGGCCGCCCGGAGTCGGGTCGGAGTCCCGCTGTTCGGCGGGCTGGGCGTCGCCGGGGGACGGTCGTTGCGCCAGACCGGGCGTCATGGGGGCGTCCTCCCTCACTAGTTGCTCGAGCTGCAGCGGCTGCGCAGACGGTTGCGCAGGCCGATCGCGATCAGGTTCATGCCGGTCACGACCGCAATCAGCACGAGGGCCGTGGCGAAGACGATGGGCTTGGTCGCCTCGATGTTGGGGCTCTGAAAGCCGACGTCGTAAACGTGGAATCCCAAGTGCATGAACTTCCGCTCGAAATGCACGAAAGGAAAGCGGCCGTCGATGGGCAGAGCCGGCGCCAGTTTGACCATGCCCACGATCATCAACGGTGCGACCTCCCCGGCGGCCCGGGCCATGGCCAGGATCAACCCGGTCATGATACCCGGTGCCGCCGCCGGAAGGACCACGCGCCAGGTCGTCTCGAACTTCGTCGCGCCCAGGGCCAGTGAGCCCTCGCGCACGACCCGGGGCACGGCCGCCAGCCCCTCCTCGGTGGCCACGATGACCACCGGCACGGTCAACAGGGCCAGGGTCAGGCTGGCCCACAGGATGCCGCCCGTGCCGAAAGTCGGGCTGGGCAGGGCCTCGGCGTAGAACAGCCGATCGAGCGTGCCGCCGATCAGGTACACGAAGAATCCGAGCCCGAACACGCCGAACACGATCGATGGCACGCCGGCCAGGTTGTGGACGGCAATGCGCACCAAGTGGACGAGCGGTCCCTGCCGCGCGTATTCGCGCAGGTAGAGCGCGGCCAGGACGCCGAGGGGCGAGACCGCGAAGGACATGATGAAGACCATCATGACCGTGCCGAAGATGGCCGGGAAGATCCCGCCCTCAGTGTTCGACTCGCGCGGCTGGTCGGTGACGAACTCCCACACGCGCTCCGCGTACAGTCCGAGCTTGGCCGGCGTGCCGAGCCGGTTGGGTTGGACGGCGCGCGCGATCGAGCTGACGGGGATCTCGCGGGACTCGCCTTGCACGGTCTGCACCACGAGCCGTTCGGCATCCAACTCGTCGCGCAGCGCGAACAGCCGTTGGGTCAGGGTCTCGTAGGTGGCTTCGGCCGCGGCGCGTTCGCCGTCGAGCGCCCGCGCGCGTCGGCTGCGCTCGGCCTCGGGCAGATCGGCCGCGGCCAGCGCGCGCTGGGCCAGGCGCAACTGCTCGATGCGGTGGTTCACGTCGCCGATCTCCTTGCGCTCGAGTCGGCGGACGGCGGCGAGGTCGGCGAGCTTCCGCCGGTGCAGCGGGCCGAAGGACTGCCACACCTGGGCCGGACCGCGGGCCAGAAGGTCGGCGCCGCGGCGCAACTCGAGTGGCGTCCCGTAGAAATTGCCCCACTCCAGTCGCTCGAGCAGGATGGCGTCCGCGGGATACTCGTGGGCCACGACGCGCGGCTCGTCGACCCACACGAAGTCCCGGCCGTCCACATCGCGGTTCCCGACTTCGAGGCGCATCCGAGCGGCCCCGGCCGCCGCGCCGATCGTCTCGGGGATCGGCTCGCGGCCCTGCACCTCCCCGAGCAACACGGTCCCGTCGTCCAGCTCGACGCGCAGCAGGGGCCGCTGCCAGAAGCAGCCCAGGCCGTTCACGGCCAGCACGATCAGCAGGCCGACGACGAGCAGGATGGAGCAGGCCAGGGCGCCCCCGCACAGGGCCGTCAGCCCATCACCCAGCCTGGCCGCTCCCGTCGAGCGCCTGCCAGTGGACCTCCGATTCACTAGAGTTCCGCGTAGCGCCGGCGCAGGCGCTGGCGGACGGCTTCGCCGGCAGTGTTGACGGCGAAGGTCAGGGCGAACAGCAGCAATGCCGCCAGGAACAAGGTGCGGTAGAGCGTCGCACCGTGCGGCGCCTCGGGGATTTCCACGGCGATGTTGGCCGAGAGCGTGCGGAACCCGTTGAACGGGTTCCAGTCCATGATCGGCGTGTTGCCCGTGGCCATCAGCACGATCATCGTTTCCCCGACAGCCCGTCCGAAGCCGATCATGATCGCCGAGAAGATCCCGGGGCTGGCGGTGGGCAGCACGACCCGCGTGACGGTCTGCCAGCGGTCGGCGCCCAGGGCCAGCGAGCCGGACACCAGGCTGCGCGGGACGTTCGAGAAGGCGTCCTCGGCGATCGAAAAAATGAAGGGGATGACCGCGAAACCCATCGCCAGGCCGACGACCACGGCGTTGCGCTGGTCGTAGCGCAGCCCGGTCGCCCGCATCAGCCAGTCGCGGAAGTCGCCGCCGAGCCACAGCGCCTCGAGCAGGGGACTGGCCTGCAGGCAGAGCCAGAGCGTCAGGGCCAGCGCCACCAAGTACAGTGCGAGCTCCGAGCCCGGGGCCAGGCGGCGTCGCCAGCGGCTCGGCGCCGCGCGCAGGGCGAAGCTCGCGATCAGTATCGCGAGCGGCGCGGCCAGTAGCGACAGGAGCACTCCGGGCAGCACGCGTTCCATGCGCGGCGCGAGCCACAGGCCGGCCAGGAAGCCGAGCACCACGCTCGGGAGCGCCGCCATGATCTCGACCGTGGGTTTCACGTAGTGTTTCACCCGCGGGTGCATGAACTGCGAGGCGTACATCGCCCCGGCGACGCCTAGCGGGATGGCCACGATCAGGGAGTAGAACGTGCCCTTGAGCGTGCCGACCAGAAGCGGGGTCAGGCTGAGCTTGGGCTCGAAGTCGTCGGTGCCCCCGGTGGACTGCCAGACGTAGTCCGGCCGTTCGTAGCCCTCGTACCACACCTTGCCGAACAGGGCACGCAGGCTGACCTCGGGATGGGGATTGTGGACGCGCATTAGCGCCATCTTGCCGGCGCCAGCCACGGCCAACCCGTCCGCCTTGGGCGTGAAGAACAGCGCGGACGCTCCAGGGATCGGCGAGGGGCCGGTCCACAGCAGCCGGTGCGAGGTCGAGTGGTAGAGGCCGAGCAGGCCGCTGTCGTCCTGAGCCAAGAAACACTTGTCGCGGAGCGACGGCGCGAGCAGGCGGACCGCTCTAGGGAGCGGGGGGAAGTCGCGGATCGGAGTCAGATCGACGGTCTCGTCGGGGCCTCGCACGGGAAACCAGATCCCGATGCCGCCGTCCGCACGACCCACGACCAGGGATCGATCCCCGATCAGCAGCGTCAGGACGGTGACGGCGGGACCCTCGTCGCCGAACCGCTGCGGGTCGGCGGGCCGGCCCGCGTGGATGCGCCACCAGACGAGTTCGCCGTCCTCGGTGCCGCCGAACAGGTTGAGGCCGTCCGTCGAGAGCACCAGCGCCGAAAGGGCGCCGGGGTCCGGCAGCTCGTGACGCGACCAGGTCTCTTCCCTCTCCTCGGTGATCGGATTCTCGGTCACGTTACGCCCGACCAAGGCCAGCCTGCCATCGGCCAGCTGGGCCGCGGCCAGGCCGGACCCCGCGTCGTCGACCCGGGCCGCGAAGGCGCCCAGCGGACGCCGGTCCGGATCCAGCTCGAAGATGACGGACGGTCCCACCGCGGCGCGGACGACGCGCCGATCGGCATCGAACGAGACGTTCCACGCGATCGGCACTGCGACGACCCGTCCGCCGCCCGTCGCGGCGGTCAGCAGAGGCTGGCCCGGCGCGGCGTGCGCCACTCTGACGCCTCCGTCCAGCTCCTGCAGCTCCGTGCGGGCGATCTCCACGCCGCTCGCGAGGTCCACCGTGTGCAACCCGCCATCCGCCGCGAGCACGACCGCGTGCGAGCGGTGCTCGTCGGTCAGGAACGCCAGCGGCTCGGGCAGGGACAGGACGAACTCTCGATCGCCATGCACCTGCGCGCCCCGCAGCAGCGGGGCGACCTCGAAGACGATGAAGATCAGGATGCCCAGGATGCTGGCGACGACCGCCATGCCGCCGCCGGCCACGACCCACGAGGCGGCGCCGTCGGCCCACAGCCGGCAGCGCGACGTGCGCGACGCCATCTCTTCGCGCCCCGGGCCGGAGCGCAGGGGCGAGCCCGGGGAAGTGGGTGAAACGGGCATGGGATTCTGGTCTGACCGTGCCGTCCCGGCGGATTCTAGCGCAGCTTGTCCAGCTCTTTCTGGACCATCGGGCCCTCGAGCGGGATGTAGCCGTCCTTGATCACGACCTCCTGCCCCTGCCGGGAGAGCACATAGGCCAGGAACTCGCGCACCAGTGGGTCGATGGGTCGGTTGGGAGCCCGGTTGACGTAAAGGTACAGGTACCTCGACAGCGGGTAACGGCCGGCCAGCACCTGCTCGATCTCGGTCCCATAGAACTCGCCGCCGGAGTCGGCAGCCAGCTTCAGCGCTTTCACCCCCGACGTCTTGTAGCCAATGCCGCTGTAGCCCACGCCCAGCAGATCCTCGGTCACGCCCTGGACGACCGAAGCGGAGCCCGGCTGTTCCTTGACCTCGTCCCGGAAGTCGCCCTTGCACAGGGCCACTTCCTTGAAGTAGCCGTAGGTGCCCGAGGCCGAGTTGCGCCCGTACAAGCTGGCCGGCTTCTGCTGCCAGCCATCCCTCAACCCGACGTCGCCCCAGGTGTTCAGCGGGCGCGCAAGGCCGCAGGCGCGCGTCTTCGAGAACAAGGCATCGACCTCGGGCAGCGTGAGCCGCTCGAGCGGGTTGTCCTTGTGGACGTAAACGGCCAGGGCGTCGAGCGCTACGCGGAGCTGGGTCGGTTTGTAGCCGAACTTTTTCTCGAACTCGTCGATCTCGTTGGCCTTCATGGCCCGGCTCATCGGACCGATCTGAGCGGTTCCGGAGATCAGCGCGGGAGGGGCCGTGGACGAGCCCTTGCCCTCGACCTGGATCTTGACGTTGGGATAGTTGACCCTGAAGCCTTCGGCCCACAGCGTCATCAGGTTGTTCAAGGTGTCCGAACCGATCGCATTGAGCGAACCCGAGACGCCGCTCGTGCGCTCGTAGCCGGCAATCGCCTCATCGACCTGCAACGGCTGGGCGTACGGCGGTGCAGCGGCGAGGCTCGAGAGTATTGCCAGGGTTCCCAGTCTGATCGAGAGCTGCATGGGTCGTCCCTCCTGTGCCGGCTGCGGCAGCGCGGCCGCGGAAGCCACGGGGCCGGAACTCGGCCCGCCAGCGCCACCGCGATTCACGGTTTCATTCGACCGTCCCGGAATCAGAGGGTCGTCAAGAGCGTGTCAATTCCGCGTGAAGCCGGGAGACCCCCCGGGCGTCGTTGCCGGCTCGCAACGCACGTCCCCGGCCGGCCGCAACGGCAGCACGACGGAGGCCTTGCCGGACCCCACCCCGGGAACCACGCTACGACCGATGCAACGGCTGGTCCGCTGGACGGTTGGACTGCTGTGGCTGGGAGCCTGGGGCGCGCTGCTGTGGGCGGCGCACCGGCCGTGGGAGGAGCTGGGCGGGCTCGTGGGGGAGCGGCTGCGCTGGTTCGAGCGGTTCGGGCTGGGGGCGGGGCTCGTGGCCGGCCACACCGTCGGGGAGCTGCTGCGCGACGGCGCGGGCGGGCGGGCGACGGCGCGGGCCGTCCGCTGGTCGCTCTACCCCGCCGCGCTGGCCGGACTTGCTTGCATGGCCGCGCTCGAAGCTGCGGGTTGGGAAGATGCAGCCGGCGTCGCGCTGGTCGCCCTGCTGGCGTACGGCGCGGGAGCCAGCACGGGGGTGCTGGGCCTCGGAGCCTACTGTCGCGGCGAAGGCCCCGCGGGCCCCGGAACGGAATGAGGTTTCGGCTCAGCCGCCTCCGCCGAGGTCCCCCGCCTGCACCCGCACCATGTGCCCGAGATCCACATGCTTGGCCAGCGCCTCCCGGACCTGGTCCGGGGTCAGCTTCTGGATCGCCTGGTACAGCCCGCCGTAGTATTCCATCGTTCGCCCGAGGTACAGCCCCTCGTTGAGCATGCGGGCCACGGCCCCGTCGTTGGCCAACGTGTTCTTGACCTGCATGGCGAAGCTGGCCTTCGCGTCTTGCAGCTCCGGCTCGCCGATCCCCTCCTGCACGAGCTTGCGGAACTCGTCCACCAGCGAGTCGTGGGCCTGCTGGGCGTTCTGCGGGGCGCTGATGGCCATGCCCGCGAACAGCGCATCGGGATCCTGGCTATCGGCGACGAAGAACGAGCCCGTGCCGTAGGACAGTCCCTCCTTCTGCCGCAGCCGATCGAGCAGCCGCGACTTGGCGCTCGAGCCCAGCACGTAATTGGACAGGTGCAACGCGGGGTAGGCCGGATCGTCGTCGCGCATGCGCACGTTCATCCCACAGGCCACCAGCGCCATCTCCTTGTCCGGCGTGACGATCTTCTTCTCGTGGCCCTCGATGTCGCCCTGGAACTGGGCGGTGATGCGCTGGTACGGCTTGGGCGATTTCCAGGAACCCAGCGTCGCGCTGACGGCACCCGCGATCTCGCTCGCATCGAAATCGCCGAGCACGGTCATCTGACCGTCGCTGCCACCGTAATACGCCCGGTGGAAGGTCACGAGGTCCTCGAGCTTGACGGCCTGGTAGCGCTCGATCGATTCCTCGATCGTCGGCACGTAGCGCACGTCCCCCGGCGGGTAGGGGTTGAGCGAGCGGAACAGGTAGTTGAACCCACGGGCCTGCGGATCGGACTTCTGCTCCTCGAGAGCGGACAATCGCTCCTTGCGCACGATCTCGAACTCGCCGGCGGGGAAGGTGGGTCGACGCAGGATCTCGTCCGCCAGCTGGAGCACCGCGACCAGGTGCTCGCGATCCGTGCGGATGTTGACGTTCACCGCGTTCGGCACGCCGCCCATCCCGCCGGCGGCGCCGATGCTGATGTTGGCCTTCAGCTCGTCCAGCTTGTCCTGGATCTCCTGGTAGGAGTAGCGCTCGGTGCCGCGCATCAGCATCTCCGGGATCATCGCGGCCACCGTGGTGCGTCCCCGCAGGTCCTGCTCTTTCGCGTAGCGCAGCGTGATGATCGCGCTGACCGCGTCGCCGCGCGTTTCCTTGGACAGGAGCGCCAGGCGCATGCCGTTCGGCAGCGTGGAGCGGACCACCCGGCTTTCGATGTTGTCGGGCGTGGCTTCGAAGGCTTCGCCGGCGGCCAGCGCGGCCCGCCCCTCGTAGTCCTGGAGCAGCGCGGCGACGTCCGGCGCCTGGGGCACTTCAGCTCTGGCCAGGTTCTCCGCCTTCTGCGGCCGGAAGATGCCCGCGGTCCGGTTGGATTCCAGCAGGTAGCGCGCGGCCGCGGCACGCACCTGCTCGGGGGTCACCCGCTCCAGCCGGTCGCGGTGCAGGAAGATCAGCCGCCAATCGCCGGCCGCGGCCCATTCGCTCAACTCGATTCCGATGCGCCCGCTGTTCTTCATGGCCAGCTCGATGTCCTTGAGCAGCGAGCGCCGGGCGCGCTGGATTTCGGCGTCGGTGATGGGGTTCGTGGTCAGCCCCTCGATCGACTCGAGCAGCTTGGCCAACGTGGTGTCCGGCTCCTTGCCGGGCGCCACCTGCGCCATCGAGATCAACACGCCGGGCTCGCGCCAGCCGAAGGCCACGCCGAACAGGCCCGAAGCCAGGCCGGACTCGACCAGGTTCTTGTAGGCGCGTCCGGCGGGCTCGTCGGTGAGGATCTGCTGGATCAGTTCGAGCGCGGCGAAATCCTCGTGGGACCCGGGCGGGATGTGGTAGACGGCGCCGACCGCGGCGACGTCACCGACCCGCTTCAGCTCCACGAAGCGCGCGCCGTCCTGCACCGGCTCGATGGTGTAGGTGTCGTCGAGCTTGCGCGCGGGGCGCGGGATCGCTCCGAACGTCTTGTGCACCGCGGCGAGCGCCAGGGCCGGGTCGAAATCACCGGCCACGACCAGCATGGCATTGTCGGGCTGATAGTACTTCTTGTAGAACTGGCGCAGGTTTTCGACGGGCACGCGCTCGATGTCGCTGCGCGAGCCGATGGTGGAATCGCCGTAGTTGTGCCAGATGTAGGCGGCGGACAGCAGCCGCTCCCATAGCACTCCCGTCGGATCGTTCTCGCCCATCTCGAATTCGTTGCGCACCACGCTGAACTCGGTGGCCAGATCGTCGGCGCTGATGTTGCTGTGGACCATGCGGTCGGCTTCCATGGCCAAGGCCCATTCGAGGTTGCCCGGCTCCGCGGGCAGCGTCTCGTAGTAGTTGGTGCGATCGACCCAGGTCGTGCCGTTGAAGCTGGCGCCGTGGTCCTCCAGCGAGCGCCAGATGCTGGGGTAGGACGGCGTGCCCTTGAACACCATGTGCTCGAGCAGATGAGCCATGCCCTTTTCGCCGCGCCCCTCGTGGCGCGAGCCGACGAAGTAAGTGACGTTCACGGTGACGGTCGGCTTGGACGAATCGGGGAACAGCAGGACCTGCAGCCCGTTGGCCAGACGATGCTCGGTGATGCCCTCGACGCTGGTGACCGGCTCCGTCTGGGCGGCGGCGGCGGACAGAGCCGTTCCGGCCAGCCAGGCCAGGACCAGCGCCGCCCGCAGGTGTCGACGATCGTGTCTACTCATGGGATCTCCATCGGTTGCGTTGCGGCGAGAAACGAAACTCCAGGGTGGAGCGGAATGCTACCACGCGGGCCGGGCCGCGAGCCCGTTCTAGGGCTCCGTGCCGGTACCGCTTTTCTCCGCGGCGCGCCCCGCGGGACAGAGCGCCGAGACGACCTTGCGGGTTGCGCCGGAAACCGCGCCCAGCTCGGCCGGATCCGCCCAGCGCAGCTCCGGCCGTCCGGCGACCCGCCCGCGCCGCAGGCGACAATCCAAGACGTCGAGCGTCAGCCGCCGCCGCATGATCCCGTGGCGCAGGGCCACGAGCGGCCGCCCGACCGCGGCCTCGAGGCCGGCCTCGAGCAGCTTGCGCCGCAAGGATGCCGCCGGCTCGGCGCCGGCGTCGATCTCGACCGCGGGAAGGTCCCAGCTGCCGCGCAGCGGGTTGCCGCTGGTCCAGCGCTGGAGCAGCACCCGCGGACCTCGCCGCACCCAGGCGATGCCCACCCGCACCGCGACCGGCCGGGGCCTGGCTCGGCCTGCCGGGAAGGCCTCAGGCTGGCCGCGGGCGCGGGCCCGGCAGACGGTGCGCAGCGGACAGCGGGGGCAGCGGGGAGCCGCGGGCGTGCAGACGAGCGCGCCCAGCTCCATCAGCGCCTGATTCAGCCGGCCCGGCGCGGCCCCGGGCACCAGCTCGGCGGCCGCGCCCCACAGCGCGGCTTCGACGCCCGCGCCTCGCAGGGCCAGCACGCGGGCCAGCACGCGGCGAACGTTGCCGTCGAGCACCGGTTCCGCCAGGTCGAAAGCGATGCTGGCGATCGCCCCGGCGGTGTAGCGTCCCACCCCCGGCAGAGCCCTCAGCGCCGCGGCATCGCGGGGCAGCCGGCCGCCGTGGTCCCGCAGCAGCCGGCGCGCGCCCGCGTGCAGCGAACGGGCGCGGCGGTAGTAGCCGAGACCGCTCCAGCAGCCGAGCACCTCCTCTTCCTCCGCGGCGGCCAGCGCGGCCACGTCGGGGAATCGGGCCAGGAACCTGCGGTAGTAGGGGACGACCGTGGCGACCTGCGTCTGCTGCAACATGACTTCGGCGATCCAGATCGCGTAGGGATCGCGGGTCCTGCGCCACGGCAAGTCCCGCTCGTGGGCCGCAAACCAGCGCAGCAGCGCGGGACGGCGACGGCGCAGCGCGGCGGAGCCGCGGTCGAGGCCGGAGAACTCGCGGGCGGCTGCCATCCAGCCGGCCGAACTCAGCCGGGCTCGCGCGCCGGACGCATGTGCGGGAGGCGCAGCCGCTCCACGGGGCGGCCGTTCAGGACGTGCTCGCGAAAGAGTTCGTCGACGTCCTCGAGCGTGACTCCGCCGTACCACACCGCTTCGGGATAGACGACGATCGTGACCCCGTGGGCGCACTGGTCGAGGCAGCCCGCGCTGTTGATCCGCACTCGACCCCTGAGCTTGGCCTCGTGGACCAGCTCCTTGAGGCGCGAGCGCACGGCCTCCGACCCCTTGGCGGAACAGCAGCCCCGGGGGTCCGCCGGGTCGCGCCTGTTCTCGCAGATGAAGACGTGGCGCTCGTAGGCCGGCACGTCTCGATTATACGCGGCGCCCCACGGCCGGCCCGGCCAATCCTCCCGGCCGGCCGGCCGACCCGGCATCCACGGGTCCGCCGGCCGGCCTGTGCTACCATGCCCGCTCTTTTCGCACCAGCGGAGCACCGTGATGCCGCGTCCGACCGTGGAACAGCTCGCGCAGCAGGCCGCGTCGCTCAAGAAGCTCGTCGGCGCCGAGGGCGGCTCCGGTGACCCGGCCAAGCGCCGCCTGCTGGGCAAGCGGCTGCGCCGCGTGCAGCGCCGGCGGCGCAAGGCCGTCGTGGCCGCGTCGCGCTCCGTGGCCAAGAGCGCCACGCCCGCCGCCGCCGGGGCCGCGGAAAAGCCGAAGGCCGAGTAGGCCCCGTGCTCCGGCCTTGGCGCCGCCTCGGCTCCTCGCGCCTCCAATCCTGCCGGGTCTTCGACGTCGACGAGGTGCGCTTCGAGCCGCCGAGCGGCGCCGCGGCGGAGACGTTCTACCGCATCGCGGCCCCCGACTGGATCAACGTCATCCCGTTGGCCGAGGACGGCCACGTCCTGTTCGTCCGACAGTACCGCTTCGGCACCGAGAGCTTCACGTTGGAGATCCCCGGCGGGATGTGCGACCCGGGCGAGACGCCGCTGGCGGCCGCACGGCGCGAGCTGCGCGAAGAGACCGGTCACGCTGCAGGGGAGATCGTGGCGCTGGGCTTCGTCCATCCCAACCCGGCGCTGCAGTCGAACCGCTGCCACACCTTCCTGGCCCGCGACCTGCGAGCGGCGGGTGCGCCGCAGCCCGACGCGCACGAGGAGTTCGAGCTGGCGCGCGTTCCGCTGGAGCGCGTCCCGCGGCTGATCGCCGAGGGCGACATCACCCACGCGCTGGTCGTCGCGGCCTTTCAGATGCTGGACAGCCGCGCCCGCCGCTGACTGGCGGGCGCCGCCGCCGCGGGCGGCGCGGTCAACCGCGGCGGGTCAGCGCCCGGGCCAGCAGCCAATCGATCAACGCCGGCGACAACGTATCGGCGAGGGTCAGCAGCTTGGCCTCGAATCCGAGGATGCGCTCGCGTCTGCGCGAGGCTGCCATGGAGACGATGGCGCGCGCCACCGATTCCGCGGAGCGGCGGACGGGGCGCACGGCCCGCTGCGCCGGCCCCTGGCGCAGCGCCTTCGAGCGGAACTCGGTCTCGGTCGAGGCGGGGCAGACGAGGCCCACGCTCACCCCCGTGCCCCACAGCTCCGAGCGCAAGGCGTCGGCCATGCCGTGCAGCGCGAACTTGCTCGCGGAGTACCCCGCGTAGTGCGGGACGCCCCGCTTGCCCACGATCGACGAGACGACCAGCGCCCGGCCGCTGCCCCGCGCGACCATGCCCGGCAGGAACGGGCGCAGGGTGCGGAAGACGCCGATGAGGTTGGTCTCGAACAGGCGGCGCAGCGCGTCGTCGCCGGTCTCGCCGAACAGCGCATCGAGGCCGATGCCCGCGTTGGCCACCACCACGTCGGGCACGCCCCGTTCGACCAGCACGCGCTGGGCCAGCGCCTCCATCGAAGCCGCGTCGGCGACATCCGCGACGAGCGGCGACAGGCGTTCGCCGAGGGCGGCGAGAGCGCCCAGCGCGTCGAGCCGGCGCGCCACGGCCAGCACGCGATCGCCGCGGGCGGCGAAGGCCAGAGCCGCGGCGCGTCCGATGCCCGAGGAAGCCCCGGTGATCAGCACGAGCCGCCCGTCGGTTCGCTCCAAGATCCCTCCGCGAGGCCGGACCGCTCAGCCGCCGGGGTCGGCCTCGACGACGACGTCGAGCCGACCCACGCGCTCGATCTCGGCCGTGATCCGGTCGCCCGGCCGCAGCGGCCCGACGCCGGCCGGCGTGCCCGTGAACAGCAGGTCACCGCGCTCGAGCGTCATGAAGCGCGACACGTGAGCGATCAGCGCGCCGACCCCCAGCAGCATTTCCGAAGTGTTGGCCTGCTGGCGCCGCTCGCCGTTGACCTCGAGCGAGATGCGCAGGCCCGAGCCATCCCCGACCTCGTCCCGCGGCGCCACGGGAGAGATGGGGGCGGAGCCGTCGAAGCCCTTGGCCAAGGCCCACGGCTCGCCCCGGGCCTTGGCCACGCGCTGCAGGTCGCGCAGCGTGAGATCGAGCCCGACCGCGTAACCCAGGACGTGGTCGTCGCCGGCGGCCGGGTCGATCGCCCGCCCCTCCTTGCCGATGACCGCGACCAGCTCGACTTCGTGGCTGATCTCGCCCAGCGAGGTCGGGAGGGCGAGCGCACCGCCGCCCGCGAGCGCGCTCGCGGGCTTCAGGAACAGCAACGGCGCCGCGCCTGTGGGCTCGCCCATCTCGGCCGCGTGCTCGGCGTAGTTGCGACCGACGGCCACGATCTTGCCCACGCGCAACGGGATCCCCGTGCCCCGCATCACGACGGCTCCGGCGGGGCCGGGTTGCTCGGGCCGGCCCGGCCGGTGCGGCCAGAGGTGCCAGGTTCCGTGAGCCGTGGCGATCAGGCGGTCGGCGGAGTCGAGGATCTCCCCCGCGGCGAACGCGACGCGGGCGCCGCGGCCGACGACCCGCCCCCGCGCCGTCAGCCGCCCCGGGCGCGCGCCCGCGACGAACTGGGTGGCCAGAGTCGTCGTCGCGCACCACCACTCCGGCGGGATCGCGGAGATCACGGCGGCGCCGAGCGCGCTGTCCAGCAGCGCCGTCACCACGCCGCCGTGGGCCACGCCGCGCTGGTTCAGATGGTGCGGAGCCAGGTCGAGGAAGGCCACGCTCTCTCCGCTCTCGTCGCGTTCGAAGCGGATGCCGAGGTGGCTCGTAAACGAGGGGACCTGCATGGCGACCGGCGGAGTGTATGATGGATCGGCGTCGAGTGAAAGGGGCCTGGCGGGCGGGGGGAGCATGCACGTGATGCGGGGCGTGACGAACGGACGGCGCAGCGGGCGTTGGATCGCGCTCGCGCTGGCCGTCGGGGCGAGCGTGGCCGGCCTGGCGACGACGGCCGCCCCCGGCCGTCACGCGCAGCCGTTTTCCTTCGAGGACATCAACCCCGCGAGCCCCTCCCACGGACGCACGCTGGCGCTGGCCGACCTCTATTCCGCGCGAGGCCTCGTGCTGCAGTTCGTCGCCTCGTGGTGCAAGCCCTGCCGCGACGAGCTGCCCGTTCTCGAAACGCTGCATCGCCGGGGCGGGACGCCCGTCGTGCTCGTGGCGGCCGACGAGTACGGGTACACCGAGGGCCTGCTGCTCGTGGCGCAGCGCAGCGGGCTCACGACGCCGATCCTGTTCGTACCCGCGGAGCGCGCGCAGGAGCTCGAGCAGCACTACGATCACGAGATCCTGCCCGCGACCTACCTCGTCGACCGCGCGGGCGCCATCCTCGAGGTCCACGAAGGCGCCTGGCCCGCGTCCGACCTGGCCACCGCCATCGAGCGCCACCTCCCGGCGACCTCAGGCGGACGCCCGGCTGAAGACGGCGGCCTCGAAGAACGCCAGTAGCACCAGGACGATTCCGGCCGCCGCGAGTGCCTGCCACAGCGGGCTCTCTCGCCGCTCGCCGGCGGCCCGCGCGGGCACGACCCAGGCCAACAGCGCGCCGCAGGCGAAGCCGCCCAAGTGATTCAGATGGTCGACGTGCAGGAACAAGCCGAGGACGACCGAGTAGAGCGCCAGGCGCAGGACCATGCCCTTCATCGTCTGGCCCAGCACGCCCCCCCCGCGCAGCCCGTGGACCAACAGCAGGCCGATCAGCCCCATGATCGCGCCCGAAGCGCCGACCGTGACCACGAACCGCGGCAGCTGGCTGGCGGCGCTGCCCGCGATGCCGCAGGCCAGGTAGATCGTCCAGTACCGCGCGGTGCCGTACAGCTCGTCGACCAGCGGCCCCAGGTGCAGCAAGAGGAAGCTGTTGAACAGGAAGTGCAGCAAGCCGGCGTGCAAGAAGATCGGCGTGATGAGCCGCCACCATTCGCCCCCGGTCAGCTCCCCCGTCGACAGCAGCCGCTCCCGGCTGACCCCCGCGCCGAAGCGCGCCATCAACTCGAGGTCGAAGGCCTGGAGCGGGGAGGGGCCGCCGCCGGCGCGGATCTGGGCCATGATCATCAGCAGGAACCAGAAGCCGTTGACCAGCATCAGCATCGAGGTCGTGGCCGACATGCCGGGCAAGAGGTTGGCCACGTAGCGCCCGAGCCCCGGCGCCCTGACGCCCGCCAGCGCCTCTCCGCAGTCGGGACAGCTCGACGCCCCGCGATCGACCAGCGCGCGGCAAGCCGGGCACATCTTGTGCCGGCCCCGGGCCGAGCGCCACAGGATCTTGCGCCGTAGCCCCGATTCGGCGAGCCCCAGACGCCTCTGGTTCCACTTCCAGCGCAGCCGCGTGCCGTTCAGGCCCAGCGCGTTCAACAGGCGGGCGAGCCACTCCACGGCGCGATCCACGACGCCGAACCTGTCGTCGCCGGCCACCCGTCAGCGTCCCTTGAACACCGGCTTGCGCTGGCCCAGCGCGGAGAGCCCCTCGTAGGCGTCGGCGGTGCCGAATATCTCGCGCAAGCTCCCGAGCTCCAGGCGCAGCCCCGCCTCGAGCGGGAGCTTGCCGCCCTCGTCGATCAAGCGCTCCGCCAGGCGCAGGGCGACGGGGGCCTTGCCGGCCACGCGCTGCATGGCCTTGGCCAGCGCCGGCTTGCCCCGGGTCTCGGCCTTGCCGAGACGGATGGTCTCGACGGAGTTGCGCTCGAAGAAGGTGCCCAGCTCGGCGAAGGCCACGGGCCAGGTCGAACTCGGACTTCGCGAGGCGGCCCCGACGGCCGCGCGGCAGGCGCGGTCCAGGTCGGCCGGCGCCACCAGCTCGTCCACGAGGCCGATTCCATGCCCCTCCGCGGCCGGGAGCATCTCGCCCGTGAAGATCAGCCACTTGGCCAGGCCGGGCCCGATGCGGCGCTGAAGCCGCTGCGTGCCGCCGAGCCCGGGGTAAATCCCGATCCCGGTCTCGGGCAGCGCCAGCGCCGCCCTGTCCGAGGCGACGATGCGGTGACAGGCCAGCGCCAGCTCCAGGCCGCCGCCCAGCGCCAGGCCCTGCAGGCGCGCGATCACGGGCTTGGAGCAGTTCTCGATGTCGGAGAGCAGCGCGTGGCCGGCTTCGGTGAACTCGACGATGCGCTCGATCTCGCCGGCCTCGATGTGGCGGACGAAGAAGCGGATGTCGGCTCCCGCAACGAAGGCCTTGCCGGCGCCGGCCAGGACCAGGCCGCGCACGGCGGGGTCGGCGACCGCCTGCCGCAGCGCGGCGTGCAGCTGCGCCACGACGGTCTCGTTCAACGCGTTCATGGCGTCCGGCCGGTCGATGGTCAGCGTGGCCACGCCGTCACGGACTTCGGTCCGCACCAGGCGCAAGGTGAAGGGGCGGCCGTCGGCGGCACGGGCGGCGAGCGTGCGGGGCAGCGCGAGCTCCCAGCGCGCGGCCAGCGGCTCGACCAGCGCGGCCGCCCGTTTCACGCCGAGCCGGTTCATCGTCTCGAACGGCCCCGCGGGCCAGCGCAGCCCCACCCGGGCGCCGATGTCGGTGTCTTCGAGCGTGCCCACGCCTTCGTCGACGAGCGCCGAGGCCACGTAGAACACGACGGCGCGCAGGCGATCCGCCACGGCCTCCGCCGTCGCGGCGTCGGCCGGGCCATCGAGCGGCCAAGGCTGGCCCGTGGCGACCTGTCGCCGCAGCCTCTCCGTCGGCGCGTAGAACGGCCCGAGCTCGCGACCCAGCGTCGTGGCCGCGTGCAGCGCGATCGGAACCCCGGTGACGTTCATCAACTGGAACGGTCCCAGCCCCACGCCGAACGCGGTCCGAGCGGCGCTCTCGATGGAGGGCAGGTCGGCCACGCCCTCCTCGAGCAGCCGCACGGCTTCGTTGAGCCAGGGCACGAAAAAACGGTTGACCACGAAGCCGAACACGTCCTTCGAGGCGATCGGCGTCTTGCCCAGCCGCTCCTGCAGTGACCAGGCGGCGAGCACGACCTCGGGGTCCGTCCGTTGGCCCGGCACGACCTCGACCAGGCGGTTCTTGGCCGGGTGGTAGAAGTAGTGCAGCCCGAGCACGCGCTCGGGGTGGCGCGTGGCCTGGGCCAGCCGGGTGACGGAGAGCGACGAGGTGTTGGTGGCGAGAATCACGTCGGGCCGGCACACGCCGTCGAGACGGGCAAACACGTCGCGCTTGACCGCTTCGTCCTCGAACACCGCCTCGACGATCAGGTCGCATTCGGCGAGATCGCCCCAGCTCGACGTGCCGAGCAGGCGCGCCCGCGCCAGCTCGGCCTGCTGCGGGCGAAAGACCTTGCGCTCGACGGCTTCGGCCAGCGTGCGGTCGATGGTCGCCAGGCCGCGCGCGACCTGCTCGTCGTCGAGGTCGAGCAGCACGACCTCGAAGCCCTCGGTCGCCATCTTCTGCGCGATCCCGCTGCCCATGTTGCCGGCGCCGACGACCGCCAGCTTGCGGAACCTCCGTTCCGTCGATGCGCTCATGCTGCTCTCCGAAGATGAAGGGGTTGGCGAAGGCACAGTGTAGCGTAATCGTCAGCCCGGACCCCCCGAGCGGGCCGTCGACGCGGAGTGGCCGCAAGGCCCCGTCAGCGGGCCGCGGCTCCGAGGGTCAGCTGATATGCGCCGCTCAGGGCCATGACGCCGGCGGCGTAGGCCGCGCTCACGAACCAGGACGACGGGCGGGGTTTGCCGGCGAGGCCCGCCGTGACCCCCAGGAACCCCGAAAACCCGAGACACAGCATCCCGGTCAGCAGCACCACGCCCGACAGCCGGGTCTCGGCCACGAGCGCCCGCCGCAGCGGCGCCTGGAACAGCAGCCCGGCCCAGACCAAGATCAACAGCGCGAGGCTGCCGGCGAAGATCAGCTCGCCCGCCAGCCGTGCCTGCCGGCGCGCGCGCCGTAGGCGCCCGCGCGACTCGTCGGCCCCGGCCCGCAGCAGCACGAGGCAGGCCGCGCCGGGCCAGGCGCCGAGGAACGCAAACCAGCCTGGACTGGCCCAGGTCGCGGCCGCGCCGGCGGCCAGCCCGGCCGGGGCCGCGGCCAGGCCGACGAGCGCGAGCCACAGCGCCGCGGCCCAGGGCGCGGCCCGCGCCAGCGAGCGGGCCCCGCCGCTCCAGGCTGCGATCCAGCGCCGCCGGGAGCGGCACGCGACGAGCATCCGCGCGACCAGCGAGAACAGCAGACCGCCCAGCAACGTCTGGGTCACGAGCATCAGCAGTGCGGTGGAAATGATGCGCATGGCGTGCCGCGTGGCCTTCATTGTAATCCGCTCGGAAGGCCCGAGGACCGTGGCTTCGGCTCGAACCGTCACGCTGACGTTGACCGCGAGGCGTGAACTTCCTATGCTGCGCCCCGCCGTCGGGCATGGAGGAGCGGGATGTCGGCGATCGAGCGCATGACCGTCGTGGGTGCCGGAACGATGGGGCACGGCATCGCCCAGGTCGCGGCGGCGGCCGGAATAGAGGTGGGGCTGCACGACGTCGGCGAGGCTCCGATCCGCCGCGGCCTGGAGGCGGTGCGGGCCAATCTCGAGCAGGGGATCGAGAAGGGCAAGCTGACCAAGGAGGCGCGCGACGCCACGCTGGCCCGACTGCGCCCCGCGCCGGACCTCGAAGCGGCGGCGGCGCGCTCGGACCTCGTCGTCGAGGCGGTGCCGGAGTCGCTGGCCCTCAAGCGCGAGCTGTTCGCCCGACTCGACCGGGTGGCGCCGGCCCAGGCGTTGCTCGCGACCAACACGTCGTCGCTCTCCATCGATGCGATCGCGGAGTCGACCCGTCGACCGGAGCGCGTGCTGGGGATGCACTTCTTCAACCCGGTCCACCTGATGGCGCTCGTCGAGATCGTGCGTGGAGCGCGCACCGCGCCGGAGGTCGTCGAGCGCGCGGTCGCCGTGGGCCGGCGCATGGGCAAAGAGCCGATCGTGGTGCGCGATTCTCCGGGATTCGCCTCGAGTCGGCTGGGCCTGGCGCTGGGGCTCGAGGCCATGCGCATGCTGGAGCAGGGCGTGGCCAGCGCGGAGGACATCGACAAGGCCATGACGCTGGGCTACCGCCACCCCGTGGGGCCGCTCAGGCTGACGGACGTCGTGGGGTTGGACGTGCGGCTGGCGATCGCCGAGTACCTGCACGCGCAACTGGGAGCCGAGGCCTTCCGCCCGCCGGAGATCTTGCGGCGGATGGTCGCGGACGGGCGTCTCGGCCGCAAGTCCGGCCGCGGATTCTACGAGTGGTGACGAGCGGGACGTCCTGCCATCGCGGAGCGAGGTCGAAGCCGTGGAGTTCCTGATTCCGTCGGAGTGGTTTCGCGGCCTGGCCCAATGGCCGCTGCTCTTGATCGCCGCGGCGGCGATCGCCGTCTTGGGCAAGGGAGCCGACTGGCTGGTGGACGGGGCCTCGGGGCTGGCCTACCGCGCCGGAATCTCCAAGATCATCGTGGGGGCGACGATCATGTCGCTCGGGACGACGAGCCCGGAGTGCGCGGTCTCGGTCATGGCCGCCTGGGCCGGAGAGTCGGGCCTGGCGCTGGGCAACGCGATCGGCTCGATCATCGTGGACACCGGCCTGATCTTCGGGCTGGGCTGCCTCATGACGGCCCTGCCCGCCGACCGTTTCGTGCTGGCGCGCCAGGGCTGGCTGCAACTCGGCTCGGGGGTCCTGCTCGCCGCACTGTGCTACGGCGCGATCGTGATCGCTGGGGAGACGGCGTCGCTCGGCCGCCCGGTCGGCCTGGTCCTGCTCGCGTCGCTCGCCGGATACATGTGGGTCTCGATCCGCTGGAGCCGCGAGCACCGGCACGGAGAACCGTTCCAGATGGACGAAGAGTCCGACCAAGAGCGCAAGCAGCACGAGCCGCTGGCGGCGCTGATCGGCTTGGGGCTCGTCGGACTGCTGCTGGTGCTCCTGGCGAGCCGGGTCATGATCCTGTCGGTCGTCGAGCTGGCCGAGGTGCACTGGCAGGTGCCGAAAGTGGTCGTGGCCGCGACGCTCGTGGCCCTGGGCACCTCGATGCCGGAGCTGGTCATCGGGATCGCGAGCGTGATCAAGGGGCACGCCGAGATCCTGGTCGGCAACGTGATCGGCGCCGACATCCTCAACGTGCTGTTCGTCGTGGGAGCTTCGGCCGCGGCCGCTCCGTTGCCGTTGATCGAGACGGGCAGCGCGGTCCCGCGGATCCTGCTCCTCGTGCACTTGCCGACGATGCTCGCGATCCTCGTGCTGTTCCGGCTGTTCATCTGGCGCTCGACGGCCCGCGGGACGTTCCGCCGCTGGTACGGGGTGCCGCTGCTCCTGACCTATGCCGCGTACGCGGTGCTGCAATACGCCGTCAGCTGAAGGCGGCGCGGATCAGGCGGCCTCCTTGACCGCGGCGATGATGTCCTGCACGGCCTGGCGGCCGTCGGCGAAGAACATCAGCGTGTTGTCCATGGCGAACAGCGGGTTCGGGATGCCGGCGAAGCCCGGGCTCAGGCTGCGCTTGATCATGATCACGGTCCTGGCCTTGTCCACGTCGAGGATCGGCATGCCCGCGATGGGGCTCGTGGAGTCCGTGCGCGCGATCGGGTTGACCACGTCGTTGGCGCCGATGACGATCACGACGTCGGTCTGCGGGAACGAGGCGTTGATGTCGTCCCGCTCCCGCACCTTCTCGTAGGGGATGTCGGCCTCGGCCAGCAGGATGTTCATGTGCCCCGGCATGCGGCCGGCGACGGGGTGCACCCCGAACTCGACCTCGACCCCCCGGCCCTCCAGCAGTCGGGCCAGGTCGCGAACCGCGTGCTGGGCCTGGGACACCGCCAGCCCGTAGCCGGGCACGATCACCACGCGCCGGGCCGGCTCCAGGATCATGGCGATCTCCTCGGCCGATGCGGCCTTGACCTTGCCCGCGTAAACCTGGTCCGCGTCGGAGGTGCTGGCGACCGCGGCGCCCACGCCGCCGAACAGCACGTTGGCCAGCGAGCGGTTCATGGCCTTGCACATGATCTTGGTCAGGATGATGCCGGAGGCGCCGACCAAGGAGCCGGCGATGATCAGCATCGTGTTGTCGAGCACGAACCCCGTGGCGCAGGCGGCCAGGCCCGAATAGGAGTTCAGCAAGCAGATCACCACGGGCATGTCCGCGCCGCCGATGCCGATCGTGATCGTGATGCCCAGCAGGCTGGCCACGCCCACCAGCGCCACGTAGAGCCAGGCCTCCGCCGGTTGGACCACGAGCAGAGCACCCAGCAGCAGGGCCGCCAGGAAGAGCAGGGCGTTCAGCGCCTTCTGCCCGGGGAACAGCAGCGGACGGCCGCGCAGGACGAACTCCTGCAACTGATCGAAGGCCACCAGGCTACCCCAGAAGGTCACGGCGCCGATGAGGCCGGAGGCCGCCGTGGCGATCATCGTCTGCATTCCGTGGTGGCTCGTCGTGATCAGCGCCTCCCCGGCCACGAACACCGAGGCGGCTCCGCCGAATCCGTTGAGCAACGCGACCATCTGGGGCATGGCGGTCATCTGGATCTCGAGTGCCAGCACGGCGCCCGCGATCGAGCCCAGCACCAGTCCCAGCGCGATCATGCCCCAGTCCACGATGCCCGCCGTCGAAAGCGTGGCCACGATCGCCACGAGCATGCCGGTGGCGCCCATCAGGTTGGCCCGGACGGCGGTGCGCGGATGGGACAGACCCTTGAAGGCCAGGATGAACAGCACGGAGGCGGCGAGATAGCACAGGTTGATCAGCGATTCCGGCATCGTCGGCCCTCAGTCCTTGCGCCGGAACATCTTGAGCATGCGGTGGGTCACCATGAAGCCGCCGACCACGTTGACCGTGGCCAGGGCCACCGCGGTCACGCCCAGGATCCCGCTCAGCAGCCCCTCGTCGATGCCGGCGGCCAGGAGCGCGCCGACCACCGTGATCCCGGAAATGGCGTTCGAGCCCGAGGTCAACGGCGTATGCAGCGTGGGCGGCACCTTGGTGATGACTTCGAAGCCGACGAACATGGCCAGCACGAACACCGTCAGCGCGGCGATGAGCCCTTCCATGACTCAGACCCCCCTTTGCCCCGCCGGCTCGCCTTCCGGCTGCAGCGCCGCCAGCACTCTGGGGTGGGTCACCACGCCGTCGTGGCAGACCAGGGACTCGCGCGTGATCTCGTCTTCACGGTCGAGTTCGAGCTTGCCGTTCTTGACCAGGTGCGCCAGGAGATTGGCCACGTTCCGGGAGAAGAGCTGGCTCGCATCGCCAGGCACGGTCGCCGCCAGATTCAGCGTGGCGACGATCGTCACCCCGGCCTCGACCACGGTCTGGCCGGCGCGGCTGGCCTCGCAGTTGCCGCCCCGCTCGGCGGCCAGGTCGACGATCACCGAGCCCGGGCTCATCCCGCGCAGCATCTCGCGCGTGATCAGCATGGGAGCCGTCTTGCCCGGCACGGAGGCGGTGCACACGATCACGTCGTGGGCGTGCACGATCGGGGCCATCAGCTCGCGCTGGCGCCGGTAGAACTCCTCGCCCATGGCCCGCGCGTAGCCGCCTTGCCCCTCGGCCCCGGAACTGTCGAGCTCGAGCTCGACGAACTTCGCGCCGAGGCTCGACACCTGCTCCTTGGCCGCCGGCCGCGGGTCGTAGGCCTGGACCACCCCACCCAGCCGGCGCGCGGTGGCGATGGCCTGCAGCCCGGCCACCCCGGCGCCGATGACCAGGACGCGGGCCGGAGTGATCGTCCCGGCGGCGGTCATCATCATTGGAAACATCTTGGGCAGGTGGGCGGCCGCCAGGAGCACCGCCTTGTAGCCGGCGATCGTGGACATCGAGGACAGCACGTCCATGCTCTGCGCGCGCGTGATGCGCGGGATCATCTCGAGGGCCAGCAGGGTCACGCCGCGCTCGGCGATCTCGCGCACCGCGGCGCTCGCGGTCAGCGGCTCGTAGGTGGCGACGAGCAGCTGGCCGCGCCGGAACAGGGCCAGATCCTCGCGCCCCCGCTCGAGATTGGCGCCGTAGCCGCGAACCTGGCAGATCGCCGCCGCCGCCTGGAACACCGCGGAGCGGGAGGCCGCGACCCGGGCACCTTTGCCCGTGTAGGCCTCGTCCGGAAAGCCGGCGGCGCTGCCGGCCCCGCTCTCGACCAGGACCTCGCAGCCGGCCTTGGCCAACAGCGGGACCACGTGGGGGGTCAGGGCGACGCGTCGCTCATCGGGGAACGACTCTCTGACGGTACCGACGATCATGGGCGGTCCTCGCGGCCGGCCGGCGGCGGCCCCGCTCCCTGCGGGTTCGAACGGAAGGTGGATTCTACAGGTTTCTCCCGTGTTGTCACGGGTCGCAGCGGAGCCGGCCGGCCGCGATCGTCGCGGGCCCGAGGCACGGACTTGGCTGACCGGGCGTCAACCTGCCTCGGTCCGTGCAAGGTAGAGTGTGCGTGCCGGCCGGCGGGAGGGGAGCGTGGCCAGACGTAGGACCCAGGCGCGTGCGCGCGGGAAGGGCGGCGGTCGCCCGCGCTATCGCTGGGCCCGCTGGCCCCGCGAGCGGCTGCTCGACATGCGCCTGTGCGATCTCGGCCTGTCTGTCGCGGGCAGCTGGATCGAGCAGCCGATCGAGCGCGTCTGCGCCGAGCTTGCGGCGCGAGGCTTGCGCTTCCGCCCGCACTTCTGGCTCTCCGACGAATGGTTCACGCCCGACGACGTGCCGGGCATCGCGGTCCCGTTCTACCTGGCCCACCCGCGCTTGCTGCGCCTCGAGCGCCGCCAGATGCTGGAGGTCGAGGGCGGGACGCGCGCGACGGTCATGGCCGTGCTGCGCCACGAAGCCGGCCACGCCCTGCAGAACGCCTTCGAGCTGCACGGCCTGCGCCGCTGGCAACGCGTCTTCGGCCGGGCCTCGCAGCCGTACCCCGACGTCTACCGGCCCAACCCGGCGAGCAAGCGCTTCGTCCAGCACCTCGACGGCTGGTACGCTCAGAGCCATCCCGCCGAGGACTTCGCGGAGACCTTCGCGGTCTGGCTCACGCCGCGCTCCGACTGGCGCAGGCGCTACGAGGGCTGGACCGCCCTCAAGAAGCTCGAGTTTGTCGACGCGCTGATGCAGGAGATCGCCGGGCGGCGGCCGAAGAACCGCAGCCGAGCCCGGACCGACGAGGTGTCGCGGCTGCGCAAGACGCTGCGCCAGTACTACGACGAGAAGAGCGAGTACCACGCACCGGGCTATTCGGATGGCTACGATCTCGAGCTGCGGCGCCTGTTCGTCTCCGGCGCCGACGAGCGGAATCGACCGCGGGCGGCGTCGTTCCTGCGCCGTCACCGGCGCGAGATCCGCGAGCTGGTCTCGCGCTGGACCGGCGAGTACGAGTTCGCGCTCGACCAGGTGCTCAAGGAGATGATCGGACGCTGCCGCGAGCTGAACCTGCGGACCGCCGGCGGCGAGGATCGGCTGAAGCTGGACTTCGCGATCGTGTTGACGATGCACACCATGAGCTGCATGCATCGCGGGCGGCAGTGGCGCCGCGTGTGAGCAAGAAACTCAGGGTCGCCGTGTTGATGCACGAGGATCTCGTGCCGCCCGACGATCTGTCGGGGCTCGGGCCCAAAGAGCTGGCGCTGCTGAAGACCGAGCGCGACGTGGTCACGACGATCGAGGAGCTGGGCCACGAGGTGCTGAAGCTCGGCCTGCGGGACGAACTGGCTCCGTTGCGCGCTGCGGTCCAGGATTGGCATCCCGACGTCGTGTTCAACCTGCTCGAGGAGTTTCACGGCCAGGCGGTGTTCGACCAGCACGTCGTGAGCTACCTCGAACTGCTGCGCGCGCCCTACACGGGCTGCAACCCGCGCGGCCTGGTGCTGGCGCGGGACAAGGCGCTGGCCAAGAAGATCCTGCACTACCATCGCATCCGCGGGCCGCGCTTCGCGGTCGTGCCTCGCGGACGCCGCTGCCGCCGCCCGGCGCGGCTGGGCTTCCCGCTGATCGTGAAGTCGTTGGTGGAGGAGGCCTCGACGGGCATCTCCAACGCTTCGGTGGTGACGTCCGACGACAAGCTGGAAGAACGGGTGCGCTTCATCCACGAGAAGGTGGGCAGCGACGCGATCGTCGAGGAGTACGTCGACGGGCGGGAGATCTACCTGTGCCTGCTGGGCAACCAGCGCCTGACCGTGCTCCCGGCGTGGGAGCTGTTCCTGGACCGGCTGCCGGCGGATTCCCCGCGCATCGCCACGCGCCGCGTGAAGTTCGACGCCGAGTTCCAGGAGCGGCACCACGTGGAAATCGGGCCGGCCGCGGCGCTGTCCGACGCGCAGCTGCGCCAGTTCGAGGCGCTGGGCAAGCGCATCTACCGCCTGCTCGGCCTTTCCGGTTACGCGCGGCTGGACTTCCGCCTGGCCGCCGACGGGACGATCCACTTCCTCGAAGCCAATCCCAATCCCGAGATCGCCGCCGACGAGGAGTTCGCCGCGGCGGCCGCGGCGGACGAGCTGCCCTACGCCGCGCTCTTGCAACGCATCCTGCGCCTGGGCCTGCAGAGCGTCGGGCCGGACAGCGGCGCCGACGAGGATTCGTGAGCGTGAGCCTGCCGGCCTTCGCCATCAGCGGCTCGAGCGGGCTCGTCGGCGCGGCCTGCGTGCTGGCCTGGCGCGGCGAGGGCCGGCGAGTCGTGCGCATCGTCCGGCGCGGCGCCGGCGGACCGGACGAAGCGTGGTGGGACCCCGCCGCGGGCCGCATCGAAGCGGACAAGCTCGAAGGGCTCGAGGCCGTGGTGCATCTGGCCGGGGAGAACGTCGCCGCGGGACGCTGGAACGCGGCGCGCAAGGAGCGCATTCGCGCCAGCCGCGTCGAGGGCACGCGCCTGCTGGCCCGCGCGCTGGCCGGGTTGAAGCGGCCGCCGCGGGTCCTGGTCAGCGCCTCGGCCGTCGGCTACTACGGCGATCGCGGCGACGAGCCGCTGACCGAGGACGCCGCTCCGGGCCGCGGCTTTCTGGCCCGGACCTGCGTCGAGTGGGAGCGGGCGACCGCGCCGGCCCGCGAGGCCGGCGTGCGCGTGGCCCTGCCGCGCATCGGCGTCGTGCTGAGCGCCGCCGGGGGCGCGCTGGGACGGATGCTCACCCCCTTCCGGCTGGGCCTGGGCGGCCGCCTCGGCGACGGCCGGCAGTACATGAGCTGGATCGCGCTCGACGACCTCGTGGCCGTGATCCGCCGCGCCATCGACGACGAGGCGCTGGCCGGTCCGCTCAACGCCGTGTCGCCCAACCCCGTGCGCAATTCCGACTTCACGCGCGCGCTGGGGCGCTTGCTCTGCCGCCCCACCGTGCTGCCGCTGCCGGCCGCCGCCGTCCGCTTGCTGTTCGGCGAGATGGGGCGCGAGCTGCTGCTGGCGGGGGCCAAGGTCGTCCCGGCGCGACTGGAGCGCGCCGGCTTCTCCTTCTTGCATCGCGACCTCGATTCCGCGTTGCGCGCCGCTTTGGGTTCGAGGTAGGCCGCCCACGCGGCTGGCCGCGGTTGGCCTCTGATACGATGGCAGTCCGTCGCAGACGCGGCCTGCGGAGATCGAGCGATGAGCGTGGCGGAGTTCAGGAGCGCGGTCGCCGCCGGCTTGCCCGCCGATCTTCCCCCGCCGCCCGCCGTCGATCACGACGTCGATCACGCGCCGCCGCGACCGCAGGTGCTGAGCCCCGCGGAGAAACGGCTGGCGCTGGCCAACGCGCTGCGCTACTTCCCCCCGGGCCTGCACGGTCGTCTGGCGGCCGAGTTCGCCGGCGAACTGGCGCGCCACGGCCGGATCTACATGATGCGCTACCGCCCCGTCGAATACGAGATGCGGGCCCGACCGCTCGAGGACTACCCGGCGCGCACGCGCCAGGCGGCGGCGATCATGCTCATGATCCAGAACAACCTCGATCCCGCGGTGGCGCAGTACCCGCACGAGCTGATCACCTACGGCGGCAACGGCACGGTGTTCCAGAACTGGGCCCAGTACCGGCTGACGATGAAGTACCTGGCGGAGATGACCGACGAGCAGACGCTGGTCTTGTACTCCGGGCACCCGCTCGGGCTGTTCCCGTCCCACGCCGGCGCGCCGCGTCTGGTCGTGACCTGCGGCATGGTGCTCCCCAATCACGGCACGCCTGAGGACTACGAGCGGCTGGCGGCGCTGGGCGTCACCTCCTACGGACAAATGACGGCGGGCAGCTTCATGTACATCGGACCCCAGGGCATCGTCCACGGCACGACGATCACCCTGCTCAACGCGGGGCGCAAGAATCTGGGCCTCGCGGCCGGGCAGGCGCTGGCCGGCCGGCTGTTCGTGACCTCGGGGCTGGGCGGCATGAGCGGCGCCCAGGCCAAGGCGGCGACGATCGTGGGGGCGGTCGGCGTCATCGCGGAGGTCAACCCCAAGGCGCTGCACAAGCGGCACTCGCAGGGCTGGCTCGACGAGGTCGCCACCGATCTCGACGCGGTCCTGCGGCGCATCGAGAGCGCCAGGGCCGCGCGCCAGCCGCTGTCGCTGGGCTATCTGGGAAACGTCGTGGACCTGTGGGAGCGTCTGGTCGCGGCAGGCGTGCCGGTCGACCTGGGCTCGGACCAGACCTCGCTGCACAACCCGTGGGGCGGCGGCTATCACCCGGTCGGTCTGAGCTTCGAGCGCTCGATCGAGCTGCTGCGCGCGGATCCTTCGCAGTTCAAGGAGCGCGTGCGAAGCTCGCTCTGCCGTCAGGTCGAGGCGATCAACGCTCTGACCCGGCGCGGGATGTTCTTCTGGGACTACGGCAACGCCTTCCTGCTCGAGGCCTCGCGCGCCGGCGCCGACGTCGGCCGGCCGGGGGGCGGCTTTCGCTACCCGTCCTACGTCGAGGACATCATGGGTCCGATGTGCTTCGATTACGGCTTCGGCCCGTTCCGCTGGGTCTGCTCGAGCGGCCGGTCCGAGGACCTGCGCGAGACCGACGCCATCGCGGCGCGGGTGCTGGAGCGCGCGGCGGCCGCGGCCCCGCGCGAGACGCGCGAGCAGCTGCTGGACAACCTGCGCTGGATCCGCGAGGCCGAGCGGCAGCGGCTGGTCGTCGGCTCGCAGGCGCGGATCCTGTACTCGGACGCGGCGGGCCGCACCGAGATCGCGCTGGCCTTCAACGCGGCGATCCGCGAGGGGCGCCTCGCGGGGCCGATCGTGCTCGGCCGCGACCATCACGACGTCTCGGGCACCGATTCGCCCTATCGCGAGACGGCGAACGTGCGCGACGGCAGCAACCGTTGCGCGGACATGGCCGTGCACAACGTCATCGGCGACGCCTTCCGCGGCGCGACCTGGGTCAGCCTGCACAACGGGGGGGGCGTCGGCTGGGGCGAGGCGATCAACGGCGGCTTCGGCATGCTGATCGACGGCAGCGCCGCGGCGGACGAAGCGATCCGGGCCATGATCGCCTGGGACGTGACGAACGGCCTGGCCCGGCGGGCCTGGGGGCGCAGCCCGCAGGCGCGCTGGGCCATCGCCAACGCGATGCGCGGCGAGCCGCGCCTGCGCGTGACGGAGTCCCACGACGCCGACGAGGCCCTGCTGGCCGAGGCCCTCGGGCAGGCCGGCTGATGGTCCATGTCGAAACCTCGGCCCGCGGGGCACGGTCGGCCGCGATCGTCTCGGCTGTTCGAGCCGACCTCCGCCGAGCGTGCGCCCTTTCAAGGAAGGACCGGGCGGCCCCGCGCCCGGGTTTCGACCGAACCGGCAGCGCAGGCCGGCCAGGATTGACAGTCCTCGCCGCGGCCGACTAGCATCGGCACGGTACGGATCCGGATCCGGATCCGGCGCCCGCTACAGGAGTACCCGCATGAAGCTCGAGACTTTGGCCCGCTGGGGTGTGCTGTTGCTGCCGGCGGCGCTCGGCTGCGGCACGAGCTCCGACCAGGCTGGCGCGACGGCCGCGCCCCCGGCCGCGACGCGCCAGGTGAAGAAGGCGATCGCCTGGATCAACCCCAAGAGCGACAGCACGGTGGCGGGCAGCGCCATCTTCATCAGCGAGGGCGGCGTGATCACGCTGCAGGTCAACCTGGAGCAGACGCCGCCGGGCGAGCACGCGCTGCACATCCACGAGGTCGGCAACTGCGACAGCCCCGACGGCTCGTCGGCCGGCGACCACTTCAACCCGACGGCGGAGGCGCACGGGCAGTGGGGCGTCAGCCCCCATCACCTGGGCGACATCGGCAACGTCCTCGTCGGGGAAGACGGCAAGGGCTCCCTGACCTTGGCCACCGACCTGTGGTCGATGGGCACGGGTGCCTCGAACGACATTCTCGAACGCTCGGTGATCGTCCACGCGTCGGCCGACGACATGAAGACCCAGCCCACCGGCGCCGCCGGCGGGCGCATCGGCTGCGGAGTCATCCGCATCCCGCAGTAGCCCCCCGAGGGAAGCTCGATGATCGACTACGTCTCGTCCCTGATGCAGCAGGTCAAGGCCCAGAACCCGGCGGAGCCGGAGTTCCACCAAGCCGTGCAAGAGGTGGCCGAATCCCTGGTGCTGGTGCTCGACCGGCACCCCGAGTACCGCAGCGCGAAGATCCTGGAGCGGATCATCGAGCCCGAGCGGGTCGTGCTGTTCCGCGTGCCGTGGGTCGACGACCAGGGACAAGTGCAGATCAACCGCGGCTTTCGCATCGAGATGAACAGTGCCATCGGGCCGTACAAGGGCGGGCTGCGCTTCCACCCCTCGGTCAACCTGGGCATCCTCAAGTTCCTGGCCTTCGAGCAGGTGTTCAAGAACTCGCTGACCACGCTGCCGATGGGCGGCGGCAAGGGCGGTTCGGACTTCGACCCCAAGGGCAAGAGCGACGACGAGGTGATGCGCTTCTGCCAGAGCTTCATGTGCGAGCTGTACCGCCACATCGGTCCGAACACCGACGTCCCCGCCGGCGACATCGGCGTGGGCGGCCGGGAGATCGGCTTCCTGTTCGGCCAGTACAAGCGGCTGGCCAACGAGTTCACCGGCGTGCTGACCGGCAAGGGGCTGAACTGGGGCGGCTCGCTGATCCGGCCCGAGGCCACGGGCTACGGGTCCGTCTACTTCGCGGCGGAGATGCTGGCCACGCGCGGAGAGACGCTCGAGGGCAAGACTTGCCTCGTCTCCGGCAGCGGCAACGTGGCCCAGTACACCGTCGAGAAGCTGATCGAGCTGGGCGCGCGCCCGGTGAGCTTCTCGGACTCGAACGGCTACGTCTTCGACGAGTCGGGGATCGACCGCGAGAAGCTGGCGTTCGTGATGCAGCTGAAGAACCTGCGGCGGGGGCGGATCAAGGAGTACACGGACAAGTACCGCGCCGCGGTCTACGCCACGATCGATCCCGCCGCGACCCACAACCCGCTGTGGGACCACAAGGCCCACTGCGCCTTCCCCAGCGCGACGCAAAACGAGATCAACGGCCAGGACGCCCGGCACCTGCTGAAGAACGGCGTGTACGTGGTCAGCGAGGGCGCCAACATGCCCACCACGCTCGACGGCGTCCGGCTGTTCCTCGAGGCGCGCATCCTGTACGGGCCGGGCAAGGCCGCCAACGCCGGCGGCGTGGCCGTCTCCGGCCTGGAGATGGCCCAGAACAGCATGCGCTACGGCTGGACGCGCGAGGAGGTGGACAACCGCCTGCGCATGATCATGCACAGCATCCACGCCGCCTGCATCGAGTGCGGTCAGCGCTTCGGCACCCCGGGCAACTACGTCAACGGCGCCAACATCGCCGGGTTCCTCAAGGTCGCGGACTCGATGATGGACCAGGGCGTGGTCTGAACGCGGGGCGCGGATGTCGCCGATGAGCGAGCGGCCGTCGGCGCCCGGGGGCCCCCCGGCCCCCGGCGACCGCCGCATCAGGTTCCAGCACCTGATGCGCCACCGGGTGCACCACATCCTGCTCGTCTCCAGCCTGTACGACTCGTTCATCCTGGCCGAGGATGGCCAGATCAACGAGGCGCTGGCCAGCCAGTTCCAGGCGCTGAACATGAGCAGCAACCCGGATCTGACCTGGGTGCCCAGCGGCTCGGAGGCGCTGGCCCTGCTCCACGAGCTGGGGCGCATCGACCTGATCATCACCAGCATGCAGCTCGGCGATATGGACGCGGTCGAACTGGCCCGCCGCGTGCGTCGGGAAGGAGCCGAGGTCCCCGTGATCCTGCTGGCCTATAACAACCGCGAGCTGACGGACTTCCGGGCCGCGCAGGACACGAGCGCCCTCGATCGCGTCTTCCTGTGGCAGGGGGACGCGCGGATCCTGTTGGCCATGGTCAAGTACGTCGAAGACCGGCTGAACGTGCCGTTCGACACCGGCGTGGCGGGCGTGCCGGCGATCATCGTCGTCGAGGACAACGTCCGCTTCTACTCGTCGTTCCTGCCGGTCATCTACACGGAACTCGTGGCCCACATGCAGAGTCTGATGGCCGAAGGGCTCAACCTGGCGCAGAAGATGTTCCGCGGCCGCGTGCGGCCCAAGGTCCTGCTGTGCGAGACGTTCGAGGAGGCCTGGGGCCACTTCTCGACCTACCAAGAGCACATCCTGGGGCTGATCTCGGACATCGAGTTTCCCCGCGGCGGCCAGCTCGAGCGGCGCGCGGGGGTCGAGCTGGCCTCGCGCGTGCGCGCGATCCGCGGCGACGTTCCGATCATGCTGCAGTCGAGCTTTCCGGAGAACGAGAGTCTGGCGCGCTCGGTCAACGCCGGCTTCCTGCTCAAGGGCTCGCCCGTGCTGCTGCACCAGCTGCGGGAATTCATCGTCGACAACTTCGGCTTCGGCACCTTCGTGTTCCAGCTGCCCGACGGCAGCTCGATCGATCGCGCCGAGGACCTGAAGACCCTGGTCGAGAAGCTGCTCACCGTGCCGGCGGAGAGCCTGGCCTTCCACGGCGAGCGCAACCATTTCTCGAACTGGCTCAAGGCCCGCGGCGAGTTCGCGCTGGCGCAGAGCCTGCGGCCGCGCAAGGTCGCGGACTACCGCAACCTCGAAGAGCTGCGCCAGGACCTGATCCGCTCGATCGAGGAGCACCGCGATCTCCGCGCCAGCACGGTCGTCGCCGATTTCGATCGGCGCACGTTCGACGGGACGAATCGTATGTCGCGCATCGGCGGCGGATCGCTCGGCGGCAAGGCGCGGGGTCTGGCGTTCGTCAACCGGCTGCTGTCCGAGTCCCGCGTGGCCGAGCGGTTTCCCTCGATCCGCATCGCCGTGCCGTTCTCGGTCGTGCTGGCCACGGACGTCTTCGACCAGTTCCTCGAGCAGAACGAGCTGCGGGACCTGGCGATCCACGCGACGAGCGACTCCGAGGTCGAGAACCGCTTGCTTGGCGCCCCCTTCCCGGAGGAGACGGTCGAGGACCTGCGGCGGTTCCTCGAGCGCTGCCGCTGGCCGCTGGCCGTGCGCTCGTCGGGATTGCTCGAGGACTCGCCGCACCAACCCTTCGCCGGCGTCTACCAGACCTACATGCTGCCCAACAACGAGGCCGACCCCGAGGCGCGCTTGCGCCGCTTGCTGGCGGCGATCAAGCGCGTGTACGCCTCGACCTTCTCGCAGAGCGCCAAGGGCTTCCTCGAGATGACGCCCTACCGTCTCGAGGAAGAGAAGATGGCGGTGATCCTGCAGGAAATCGTGGGGCTGACGCACGGCGACCGGTTCTATCCCGACTTTTCGGGCGTGGCCCGCTCGCACGATTTCTATCCGACGCCGCCGACCAGGGCCGAGGACGGCGTGGTGGCGGTCAGCCTGGGGCTGGGCGAGGCGGTGTCGGGAGGGGAGACCTGTCTGCGCTTCTGCCCCAAGTACCCCCGGCACCTCGTGACCTTCTCGTCCGTGGACGACGCGTTGAAGAACTCGCAGCGCGAGTTCTACGCGCTCGATCTCGGCGGCCGGCGCGATCCGGCCAAGCCCGGACGGCTGGACCGGCACGGCCTGCAGGTGGCGGAGGCCGACGGCACGCTGGCCGCGCTGGGCTCGACCTATTCCCCGGACAACGACGTGATCTACGACGGCATCTCCCGCCCCGGACTGCGCGTCGTCAGCTTCGCCCCGATCTTGAAGCACAGGCTGTTCCCGCTGGCCGAGCTGTTGGTCGACCTGCTCAAGATCGGCTCCGCCGGCACGAGTTCGCCGGTCGAGATCGAGTTCGCCGTCAACCTCTCGGTGCCCGAGAGCTCGACGCCCGAGTTCGGCTTCCTGCAGATGCGGCCGCTGGCGCTGACGCGCGAGCTGGAAGAACTCGAGATCGGCCACGTGCTCTCTTCGCAGCTGGTCTGCCGCAGCGCGCGCGTGCTGGGCAACGGAAAGATCTCCGACCTCCTCGATCTCGTGGTCGTGGACTACGAGCGCTTCGACCGACTGCGCAGCCGCGAGGTGGCCCAGCAAGTGGCGCGCTTCAACGCCACGCTGCAGCGGCAGGGGCGCGCCTACCTGCTCGTCGGCGTCGGTCGCTGGGGCTCGGCCGATCCCCACCTGGGCATCCCGGTGACCTGGAACCAGATCGCCGGCGCGCGCGTGATCGTGGAGGCCGGCTTCCGCGACTTCAAGGTCACGCCCTCCCAGGGCACGCACTTTTTCCAGAACATCACGTCGTGCAACGTCGGCTATTTCACGGTCAACCCCGAGGCCGGAGACGGATTCATCGACTGGGCCTGGTTGGCGGAGCAGCCCGTCGTCGAGCGCTCCGAGTTCGTCAGTCACTTGCGGCTGGCCCAGCCGCTGACGATCAAGATGAGCGGGAAGTCGGGCGAAGGGGTGATCCTCAAGCCGCAGGAGCCCGAGGCCGCCGGCAGCGGCAGCGGCGGAGCGGGGCCGGCGTGAACCGGGAGCAACAGAAGCGGGCCGCCGCGCTGGCGGCGCTGCAGCTCGTCGAGGCCGGCACGGTGATCGGTGTCGGCACCGGCTCGACGGCCAACCACTTCATCGACGCTCTGGGCCAGCGAAAGCCTGGAATCTCGGCCGCCGTGGCCAGCTCGACCGCCACCGCCGAGCGCCTGGCCCGACACGGCATCCGCGTGATCGAGCTGCGCGAAGTCGAGCGGCTGCCGCTCTACGTGGACGGGGCGGACGAGGCCACGCGGGCCCGCCTGCTGCTCAAGGGCGGTGGCGGCGCGTTGACGCGCGAGAAGGTCGTCGCCGCGGCGAGCGAGCGCTTCGTCTGCATCGTCGACGAGTCCAAGCTCGTGCAGCGACTCGGCGAGTTTCCGCTGCCCGTCGAGGTCGTTCCCATGGCCCGCCGCCAGGTGGCCCGCGAGATCGAGCGGCTCGGCGGCCGAGCCGTGGAGCGGTCCGGCTTCATCAGCGACAACGGCAACGTCATCCTCGACGTGCACGGGCTGAGCATCCCCGACCCCGTGGCGCTCGAGACGAGCCTGAACCAGATCGCCGGCGCCGTGTCGAACGGCCTGTTCTGCCGCAGGGGGGCCGACGTCCTGATCGTCGGCGGCGACCGCGAGGTCGAAACCATCGACTGACGCCGACGCTGGCCTCCCCGGCACCGCCGAGGTACACTGCGGCAGCCTCCCGAGGTGTCGCCCATGGCCTTGACCGGCACGCTCTACAACGGCGTCGGCCAGAAGCCGCCGGCCGTTTGCGAGGCGCCTCCGCCCGTTCGCGGGACCCCCAGGCTGCTGGAGCGGATGCGCCTGGCCATCCGGGCGAGACACTACAGCCGCCGGACCGAAACCGCCTACCTGCGATGGGTCAGGCGGTTCATCCTGTTCCACGACCGGCGCCACCCCGACGCCATGGGAGAAGCGGAGGTCACCGCGTTCCTCTCGAGCCTGGCGATGGACCAGCATGTCAGCGCGTCGACCCAGTCCCAGGCCCTGAGCGCGATCCTGTTCCTGTATCGCAAGGTCTTGAATCGAGAACTGCCCTGGCTGGCCGATGTCGTGCGAGCCAAGGCTCCGCAACGGATGCCCGTCGTCCTGACCCGATCGGAGGTGCGCGGGGTGTTGGGCCAGATCGAGGGCGTCCCGGCTTTGATGGCCACCCTGCTCTACGGCGCCGGGTTGCGCCTCCTCGAGTGCGCTCGGCTCAGGGTCAAGGACATCGACTTCGATCGGAACCAGATCTCCGTCCACGGTGGAAAGGGAGACAAGGACCGGGTGACCGTGTTGCCCACGAGCGTCAAGGAGACCCTGCGGCGGCATCTCGAACAGGCCCGGCGGCGTCATCAGCAGGATCTCGAACGCGGCGCGGGCTGGGTCGCTCTCCCGGGTGCCCTGGCCCGGAAGTACCCCAACGCCGGACGCGAGTGGGCCTGGCAGTGGGTGTTCCCGGCCACGCGCACCTACGTGGACCCCGAGAACGGCCAGCGCCGGCGTCACCATCTCCACGAGTCCGTCCTGCAGCGCGCGGTCAAGATCGCGGTGTACAAGGCAGGCGTCACGAAGCCCGCGAGCTGCCATACCCTGCGCCACTCGTTTGCCACTCATCTGCTCGAGGACGGCTACGACATCCGCACCGTCCAGGAACTCCTCGGCCACCACGACGTGAGCACGACCATGATCTACACCCACGTCCTCAACCGCGGAGGCCGGGGCGTCCTGAGCCCCGCGGATCGACTCCCGTGACTTCCAGCCTCAGCCAAGATCGCCGGCAGCAGCAGGAGCAGCGGCGGTGGCGCCACGTCCCTCGCAGCATATGGGGAAGACCGCTTGCAGCCCGAAGCCTAGGCCAAGACAAGACTTACAGCCGTTCCCGACCCCGCCCCCCGTCTTACACAGACCTCGGAGATCCCATATCATAGTTCCCGCGACTTCTAGTTGGGCCGCACTTACGCCGCTTAACTTCGTGGTGCGTCACTGCAAATCGTGAGCCGCGTTGAAGAAATAGTATGCCACCTTCGATTGAAGATTACCGCTTGCGGTTAGCAAATTTGGCAGTTGGGCCAACTACCTTGAGAAATCAAGGCGCGTCTGGAGTGGCTGAAGCCGCCCGCGAGTTTCTGTCAAAACTGAATTTGACAAAATTCGTTCATGAGAACGAAACCGCTTTTGCCCATGAACTTGATCGTCAGACAGAGTCGCTCATAAAAAGCCTACCGAAAGGCGCACAACATTGGGGAACGGCACGAAAGGCCATCAATCTATTCTTGGGCGAAGCCTACTATCATAAATTTGTATGCAGTGCATATGGCTTAGAGAAAATCGAAGGCTTTTTAGAACTTCCTCTCGACGGTCAAGTTGGAAGTTTCTTGACACGAGAAGCCAGGAAAGCAGGCGAAGAGAAGTTTCCTCGCTGGTCGGGCATAAAATTTCTGACCGCATCTATCAGCAAGCAGTATCAGGATTTCGCTTTCGAGTTCGCGAAATCCGTTGGTGATGATTGGGCAAGAATACATCTTGACGTGATAATCTGGAGAAGATGAGTCGATCAGTAAATATCCGGCTTGCGTATGGGCTATGCGGCGGGTTTCCAAAAACTGTGCGGCCCAACACGGGTTGCAGGCGACGGGGCGGGGCTCGGCTAGTTTGAGTGCGCTTTTACTTTACCGCCCCGCGCCTGAACCCAACCGTTGGGCCGTTTGGAAAGCCGCTTGAATGAATGATTGTTAGGGCATATTCTCTTTTTCAAGGTTCGGGGAATCGGAGGTTGCTGTGGCACAACAGTCGGTCAAGCAGCGCGTCCTAGAGGCCGTCGAGGCCCTTCCCGCTGACGCGACGATCGAGGACGCCATGGAGCGCCTCTACTTCTTGGCGAAGATCCAGCGCGGGCTAGAACAGGCCGACGCTGGAGATACGATGACCCACGAAGAAGCAAAGAAGCGCCTCCTCAAGTGACCCGGGTCATCTGGACCCGCCAGGCCGCTGAAGACGTTGAAGCCATCAAGGCCTATGTGGCGCGGGATTCCGAGCGTTATGCCAGCCTGCTGGCCGAGCGGCTCGTCGCAGCGGTTGGTCGACTTGAGTTGTTCCCACACTCGGGTCGCGTCGTGCCTGAGGTTGGCGACGAATCCCTTCGCGAGGTTCTTTACGGGAACTACCGTCTCGTGTATCGCCTTCACGTTGAGTCGGTCGAAGTGATCACGGTCTACCATGCAGCCCGACTGCTGCGGGTCTAGCGGGACAAGCGAGAGTCGAGGCCAACGGCCCAACAACACGATGCAGCTGTCGGTATCGATTGTCACGCCGCGTGCTTGCGCACGCGTCGCGCCAACCGACCCCGCAGCTGATCGTGAGCGTTAGCTCGACCCTGATAAGGAGAGGCGATGAAGAAGGCAATCAAGCCAGTCCACGCTGCTGTCGCGGTCGGAGTCGCGTTTGCCTTTGGCGTGAGCAGTATGTGGGTGTTGTCCCAGCGAAGCGAGCCACAGGGCATCCTGGGTCTCGCGCTCGCCCACGAACTCGAAACGACCGGGCTATGTGCGAACTCCTTGAGGTTGAACAACGCGAGCGATCGTGAGCGACTGACCCGGCTGCTTGAGGACCGCCTCGACGATGCTGTGGCGCGAGCCACGGAGCTGACCGACCAAGGTGCAGAGCTAAGCGGTGCAGCGCCCAATTTGAGGGACTCTATTCGTCGAGCCGCCGATCACTACGCCGACACTGGGAAAGCCGATGAGCAACGACGCGCTGAAACGCTGCTCGCAAGGTTGAGTGGGAATCATGAGTGAGCTCCGCGAGCTAACTTGCGCATGAACGCGACGGTTCGTGCCGTCACGTCCCGTGCTTGCGCACGGTCCGCGCCGGCCCGATCCGCGCGTTATGCACAGCGTTAGGTCACTTGATGAACACTCTCAGCGGAATCGGATCGATCGCACTTGTGGTCGTGCTACCTCTCTCGATGGCCGCGGGCCAGGGTCGACTGACCGATGAAGACAAGAAGCGTCTCGTTCCTGGAGTCCAGACCGTTGACCCCGCCACGGTTGGAGACGACTTTGATTGGGAGGACGGGACGCCACTTCAGTTCCTTGAACGCCTGAAAGGGCGCCGTCACTACACGGTTGCGAATCCGCATCGTGATTGGGTGAAGCGTGAGCAGATCCCGCAGCTCATCGCGCTATTCGACTCAACTGAGCGGTGTGCAAGTGTCTCTGGTAGCTGGTCCTCGCTGCACGACACTCGACTATCGACAATCGGCAACGAAGCGGCGTTCTTGGTCGAAGGCGCCAAACGGAGCAGCTATCCTCCGTGGCCGCATTCCCTGCAGTTCGAGTACAGTCAGGATGACAAGAAGGAGTTGCGTAGCTGGTGGCGAGAAGCAAGCGGCGGAGGCAAGTGACCTAACACGTGCGTGAACCTGCCGATCCGTCCCGTCACGGTCCGTGCTTGCGCACGGCCCGCGCCAGGCCGGCTCGCAGGTTACGCACAGCGTTAGGCCGATAGGAGGTGGGTGGGTGACCTCCCCTTCCTTGCGCTGCGGCGTGAAGACGCGGTGCAATAGTACGCGCGCGCGTATACGGGGCACTGGGGACTACGGAGTACGGTAACGGCGGAATGCTACATGTACGCAATACGCGTAACGCGCGCGTATAGTGTAAGTATATGATAACACGCCACTTGGGACTTGACGCCCGTGCTAAACTCCCGTCGATCCTCTCGCTGCCGAGAGGAGACAGGAGGATGGCCATGCTGCAGCCGACCCCCGACTCTTCGGCCGGTGCGGTGCGATGCCCTCATTGTCATGGTGAACTCCCGCCCACGAAGCTTCCGCTGGTTGCGAGCCGCAGTCGTCCGAAGTTTCACTACGCCGATTGCGAGTTTGCTGAATACATCAGGCTCCGCAACGACTACCTCGAGTTCGGCGATCGAGATGAAGCACGTGACGCAGGGCTTAAGCCGTGTAGGACCTGCTGCCCGTGAATCGCGACGGCCTAACTTCGGCGTGCAGCCGCCGGCGGGCGGAGGGTCCGAGGTTGATCGCTGCGTGGCGCCGGCCCGCCGCGGCTGACGCCGGGCGTTGATATGACTTCCATTGTCAAGAGGGGCAGAGCCCCGGCGTGAGTCTGAGTTCTACATGTGGCAGTTCTCCGAGGGATCCAGGGTTGGAGCAGAGGCGGGGCCAGTAAGACCGACGGTTGATC